>WNFZ01000301.1_pt1 | contig 47036 bp, 48 predicted proteins | sample 5400081 | NCBI WGS metagenome assembly WNFZ01 (sample SAMN13153365, study PRJNA577476) | soil metagenome | isolation source: 80 cm soil or saprolite under grassland replicate 1 | place: USA:California | collected 2016-06-15
CGAACAGCAATGCGCGGTTGATCACGATGTCGATATCGAGGAGGCGATAGCGAAGGATGGAGACACCGATTGTGATCGGGATGAGGGCGAACGACACGATCGCCACACCCTGGAAGATCTGCACCCAGAGGGGCGTGGTGCTCCCACTCCATCCGGTCGCCAGCCCGATCGGAATGGCAATCCCGTAGAGGACGGCCACGATTGCGGCTGCTGTCACCAGCCACCTCAACTGAAGCCGTTCGACGCCTGCGGAGCGGCGGAAACGCCGGACCAGGCTGACGAGCGACGCCACGATGCCGATCGGAAGCAGGGCGACCAGGGCAAGAACGAACGGCAGGACCGGGCGGAGCAACTCCAGGCCGAGCGGGTTCTGAAGGCCGGGGACAGCGCTGTTCTCCAGCTTCCCGGGACCGAAGAGGATCGCCAGGAACAACAGGACGAGTCCGATACCGAGGACCCGTGTGAACCTACCCCACCGGGGCGAGGGCAGGTGGCCGCTGGGGAAGAGAAGGATCAGAAACGTGGCCGGAGAGCGACGATCGGCACCCACATCGGCGATTCGATCGCCGCAATGAGTTTGCCGAGGCGTGGGCCGCCCAGCCCGCCGTGGACCGCGTATCCTGCGTATGAGCCCATCAGCATGTCCAACGCGAACGTCGCTCCCACTCCGCAGATCAGCCAGCTGATGGCGTTTTCCGGGCGCCTGGAGGCGAGGACGTAACCCACGACGGGGAAGGCGACGAATGCGATCGCGAACGGAAGCTCCGACAGCGTCGGCGAGCTCCCCTCATTCGCCAGCTGGGCATCGAGGACCGCGAACAGGATGCCGGCCGCCGTCGCCAGGAGCGTCAGGCCGAGAATGGCGCGTGCCAACAGGAGCAGCCGGGCATGACTGGTGGCCCGCCGATCAATGTCATGAGTCACCATAGCGGCATGTTGACACGCTCCCGCGTGGAGTCCAAGGAGAACGAACCGACCGATGAAGGAGTGAGCGGCAATGCCCCAGCCAGGCGCCGGAAGAATGGCCGGCTACTGAACCGAGCAGACGTGTCGACAAGCCCCAGTTCGGGAAAACCAAGACTATGAGGGCGCACGGGCATGCATCGGCACGGAGAGGCGGCCAGCTTATGGACGTGCGCGTGCCGGCCATTCCGAAGGCGGTGTCGCAGGTCCGACAGGCCCTCGGAGATCTCGATCTGCCGTCTGCCATGCTGGACGACGCGCGGCTGCTCGCATCCGAGCTCGTCACGAACAGCATCGAACACGCCGGCCTTCGACCCGCGGACCAGGTTCGGATTCGAGCGAGCTGGTCCGGAGCCAGGCTTCGGATCGACGTCGACGATGGCGCCAAAACGGCGGGCCCTCATCTGCTGGCCGGATCGATCAAGCCCGCTCCGGGAGGCGAGTCGGGATGGGGCCTCTACCTGGTCGACCGCCTGGCCAGCCGATGGGGAACGGCGTCGGGGAGGTACTGGTTCGAGCTCGAGGTCGAACAGGAGACGGACCGGAGGAACCCCTAGGTCCTGAGGTCTTCCTGGACGGCCACGTCGGCCGGCGTGCCTTCCCTCTTGGCCACGACCGCGAAGCGGTCGGTCTCGTAGACCACACGCTCCATGTCTGCCAGCACGTGGTCTCGCGTCACCGCGAACTGCCGAGGGTCGCTTCGGATCTGCTCGTACTCGGCGGTGGTGATCGCGATCAGGCGGTCGCACGTCTCCTGGCCACACTCGCACACCATGCGGACATACCCATCCGGTGACTCTGTGCTGTGGGCCTCTTCGAGCTGCTCGTTGATCTCCCTGGAGGTCGACTCATTCCGGGCGACGCGCTCCTCGCGACCGCTCATGGTTCCAATTATGGGCATCACCCGGGGCGGGCGCATTTCACTTCGCTTGACTCTGTGCGCCCTACGACGGGCCGGCTGCCCTCGCCAGCCGTGCCGCTTCTCCCACGCCCCGGCTCCAGGGATCACCGTGCCCAGGCAGGATCACATCCGCTGGGATCCCATCCAGGAGGTCGATCGACCGAAGTGCCTGCGGGGTGTCGCGATTGAGCCCCGAGGGCATGATCTGCGGCCCGGATCGTCCTGTGAGTGGGTTCCACGTCACCAGGGTGTCGCCGGACAGAAGGACCCGACGCTCCTCGAGGAACAGGGCTGCACTCCCGGGCGTATGTCCCGGGGCGTGAACGGCTCGGGGGTTCCCGGGGACGTCCACCCTCTCGCCGTCAGCGAACGTCGACACCTCATGAACTGGCACGATCCGCCCGGCACCTCGGCGGAGAAGCGAGAACAGGGTGCGATAGAACTCTGGCCGAAGCAGGTACGAGGTGGCCTTGCCGTCGTTCTTGCCGGGCTTCCCGCCCTTGGCCACCTGGGCGTCGGCCCCGTGGATCCAGATGTTCGCACCGGCGGCTGTGCGAGCATGCTCGGCGAAGCCCGTGTGATCCGAATGAGCATGTGTGAGCAGCACCGCCTCGAGGTCGCTCATCTGCCGGCCCAGACCGGAGAGAGCGCTCACCAGCAGGTTCCAGTCGCGGGGGGCGCCCGCGTCGACCAGCATGAGCTTTCCCCCATCCTCGAGCAGGTAGAAGTTCACCACGCCCTGCGTCAGCCGATGGATACCCTGCGCGACTTCCATGTGTGCTTCCTCGAGCCAGACAATACCTGAGAGGGGGGAAGGGGTCTGTTTGTGGCGTTGCATTTGCCGGTGTACGGTCGGCTCCTCGCTCGTGCGCCGGTCCGGAAAGGAAGGGGTGAGCACGATGGTGGCTGCGCAGGGTCATCACCAACACGAGGCCTTGAAGCACCGGCACAAGCATTATCACGTCACGCACTATCTGCATCAGGGAGAGAACTGGGGCCATCTGCTGTCCACCCACAGCCACGAACACAATCATCCTGCCCTCGAGCACGTGCACATACCCCACCGGGACGTGGACAAGGAACACCGGAGGGAAGCGCACGTCCACGACCACGCCAGGCCCGCGGAGTCTCCTGGGTAACGGGGTGAGCAACAGAGGCCAGCCCGTCGCTCGAATGAGTCGCGGCAGCCACGGGCGAGGCTCCTACAGGATCCGGTGGATCGTCGACGGGATGAACGTGATCGGCTCGCGTCCGGACCGGTGGTGGAACGACCCGGACCGAGCCGTTCGAAGGCTCATCGAGGAACTCGACCGGTATGGGTCGGAGACGGGCGAAGAGATCACTGTCGTTTTCGACCGTCGCCCCCCTGATGTCGAGCCGGGACGCCACGGGTCAGCCATCGTGTCCTTCGCCTCCTGGCGGGGGTGAAATGCCGCCGACCACGAAATCGAACGGATGGTTGCCGCGGATCCGGCTCTCGAATCTCTCACGGTCGTCACTTCTGATGCGCGCCTCGGGGAGCAGATCCGGGCTCTTGGGGCCAAGGTGAGATCCTCCGGATCTTTCCGGCGCCGTTTGGATGAAGTTCTCGGCTGACCGTCCGGGAACCTGTCCGCCGGCCTGGTCAACACCACCGCACAGGTCGGAGGCGCACTCGGCCTGGCCGTGCTCGCCACCCTCTCCTCGACGCGCACAAGCGAAGCTCTTTGGGGGATCACCCTAGCCCCTCAGACGAGCTGGTCCAGTGCTGCCCGGAGGCCCCCCAGCTCGGACAGTCGTTCGACCGGCTCGTTGCTGTAGACGAACCGGAGGAACCGAGGCGACACGTGCTCACCCCATGTGGTCATGGGGTCGCGGCGACGGCGTCAGCCCGTTGAAGTTCGCCGCTCTCATGCCGGAGCGGGACCAGGCGAGGGACGGCACCGACGATGCGAACTCGATTGATTCCAGCGTAGGTCGGAGCCCGGGATTCCTGCCGTCTACTGGGTTCTCATGCCCTCCCCTTCCTCCGGGCGAGCCTCGCCCTCAAACCCTGGCGGCGGTGGGCGACCGGTGCGGCCTCGCTCAGCCTCGATCAGACCTAGGTCCGAACCCCCATTGCGCATAGGATGCGTTCGTGACGCGCTTCCACGAGGGACCGGATCGTCTCAGCACCGCCAGCCACGAGGGAGGGGAGCTCACGATGGGAGAGGTGCTCGGCGGAGGTGGCTAGGGCAGGAAAAGACACGGGGGATGCAACGGCCCTGGTGAAGAGGCTGCCCCGGAAGCCATACGAACAGGAGCTGCTCCGCCTTCAGGAAGAGCTTGTAAAGATGGCCGAGTGGATCCGCGACACCGGCGCCCGAGTCGTGGTCATCTTCGAGGGGAGGGATGCGGCGGGCAAGGGGGGCGCCATCAAGCGGATCACTGAATTCCTCAATCCTCGGGTCGTGCGCATCGTGGCCTTGCCTATTCCCACCGAGCGGGAGAAGACAGAGTGGTACTTCCAGCGCTACGTCGCCCAGCTGCCGGCGGCGGGCGAGATGGTCTTGTTCGACCGGAGCTGGTACAACCGGGCCGGCGTCGAGAGGGTTCTAGGCTTCTGCACCCCTGTCGAGTACAAGCTGTTCCTGCGGCAATGCCCCACTTTCGAGCGCCTGCTCGTCGACGACGGGATCCACCTCATCAAGTACTGGTTCTCCGTCAGTGAGGAGGAACAGGGGCGCCGATTCCAGGCCCGCGTCACCGATCCGATGCGGAGGTGGAAGCTCTCGTCGACCGACCTCTCCTCCCGCACTCGATGGATCGACTACTCGAGGGCCAAGGACGACATGTTCGTACATACGGACATCCCCGAAGCACCCTGGTTCGTGGTGGAGGCCGATGACAAGCGACGCGCCCGGATCAACTGTATCGCGCACCTGCTGAGCCAGATCCCATACGTTCCGAAGCAGCTCCCCGTCATCAAGTTGCCAAAGCCTCAGGCTGATGAGGGCTACATTCGGCCCTCCCGCGAGATCTACACATACGTCCCCGACCATGCGGCCGCGCTGCTCATCGACGGTAAGGGAGATCGGAAGCGGCACTCGGGTAACGATCGGTAGGGGGAAGATCGATCGATGAGCGCGCCCGGGTCATCAGCACCGTCGAGCGGATCCATCGCAAAAAGAGCCGAGCTGATGGCTGCGGAGGACGCCGGCTGGAGTGAGCTGCATGCCCTTGTCGACTCACTCCCCCCTGAGGAGTTGGAGCGGCCCGGGTACTACCCCGAGGGCTGGTCGGTCAAGGACCTCGTGGCTCACGTGGGTAGCTGGCTGGCCGAGGCGGGGGTGATCCTCGAACGGATCCGTGTGGCCGCCTACCGGCCCGAGGAGATCGACGTCGAGGCGCTGAACGAGCAGTTCCTGGAGGCGATGAAAGACGTTCCGGCCGAAATCGTCCTCGCTCAGGCGTGGGCGGCACGAGCGCGGATGCTGCAAGTATGGGGCGCGCTCCCCGCGCTCACTCAGGAAGCGGCCTTCTGGATCCGCAAGGCGGGAGCCGAGCACTACGCCGAGCACCTTCCCCGGCTTCAAGAGTGGGTGAGCCAGCTGCGAGAGGAGCGATCCGGCCCGGATCAGCGGAGGAACTAGCCTCACCCCCGTCTGGAATCGTGGCCGGATCGGCTCTCCCGATGTTCAACTGCGATTCACCTTCTCGCCAAGCCCCGTGAGTACTGTCTTCCGCAAGACGTTGCCTGGGTCTGGCTACCCGAAGGGAGGTCGTCTCCAGTGCCGGTACCAATGGCGAGCTCGGCGATCCCGCGATCCGCGTCTCGCCAACAGTGAACCGTGAACGACGCCGTGGCGGAGGAACGAGCGATCGTACGTATCTGCCCACCGGTCGAACCGCGCGACGTCGCGGTGGGAGGATGCCCGGTTTCGAAGCACGCCTCCACAAGGATAGGGCTATCTGTCGTTCACGCTGAGCTTGTGAGGCTAAGCTGGAACGGCGATGTCCAAGGACGAGACCTCTGAGCTGCTGAGATCGGGGAAGGCTTTCGCCGACCTCTCCTACTGGCGCCAGGTGGCGGTCTCCGGTGCCGACGCCCTCGAATGGCTGGACGATCTGGTCACTGCCGACCTCTCAGACCTTGCCCCGGGTCGAGCCCGCCATGCGCTGTTCCTCGCGCCCACCGGAGGAGTCCGGGCCTCGTTCACGGTAGCGGTTCCCGGCGAGGGCCTCCTGCTCGTCCAGGACCCCACCCAACCGAGGGCCATCGAGGAGCTGCTTGAGCCCTTCATCTTGTCCTCGGACGTGGCGGTGGAAGATCGCACCGGGGAGCTCGCCATCTTTGCCTTTCCCGGTCTGACCGAGCCGCCTGACACGCCAGGGACCGCCCGCTCTGCGCCCTCGTGCCTTGGAATGGGTGCGGACCTCATGGCGCCGGGCAAGGGCCACGATTCTCTCCTTCGCTTCCTATCCGAGCCGTACGCGCACGCCGGGAACGAGGAGGTCGAGGTCTGGCGCATCGCCGCCAGCATCCCCCGCTTCGGAATCGACGCGCTCGAGGGCGACCTGCCCCAGGAATCCGGCCTATCCGGCGCCGTCTCCCGGGAAAAGGGTTGCTTCCCCGGCCAGGAAGCGGTGGCCAAGGTGGACGCCCTTGGCCATCCTCGCCGGCTCGTACTTGCCTTGGAGGCTGACGGCCCCGCCTCGCCCGGAGATGCCGTCCTGCTCGACGGCTCGGAGGTCGGCGAGATCACCAGCTCTGTCACATTCGGCGATCGGACGCTCCTGCTGGCCAGGCTCCGGTGGGAGGCAAGAGATGGCCGGTTACGAACCGGCCTGGGAACCGAGCTAGGACCCCGCGAGGCCTGAGGTGACTGCATGGCCACGCAAAGGCAGGTGCAGGTCGAGCTAGTCGAGACCGATCGATTGAGCGTCGTGCCGCGTCCCTACCCTACCTAGGCCCGGACTGGGGTGGCCCCGGCGCTTCGCCGGCTCACGCACCACGAAGGCCTGGCCGTCCCGGGCGAACTCGCCGAACGGAGGCCGCTCCCCACTATCCATGGCTCGGATGGTGGGGCGGCCGATGTGGGCGAAGACCAGGCGGCGGATTCGATGGCCCCGGGCCTCGCGGGCGACGCTCAGAGTGTCGAGATGGCCTCCGACGCCGCCGGTGAACCGGATCGGCCGGTTCCACCCAGAGGCTTCGGCAAACATCAGGTCGGCGCCGGCCGCCCAGTTCGGGAACTCGAGGAACTCCGGAGCCCACACCACCTTGATGGGCGGGTCGGATACCACCATCAGATAGCCGGACGTCGGGTGGCTGGTGTGTACGACGGGGCGGCAGAGGACCCTCAGTCCGCCACTCTTGAAGTCGGCCGCCCGCACGTCCAGGTCTCGGTTCCGGGCGAGGCGCCGGATCCCGGCGATGAGCTCGGCCCGCTCGTCGGTCACCAGCCACGCGTCGAGCCTGCTGGGGGGTTCTGCACCCGGTCCCCCGTCGAGCATCACCCGCACGCCCCGATGGGCGACGAGAAGCCCTGCGGGTGCGAACCGTGGCGAGTTCTGGGCGCCAACACCTATAGTCACCAGCCGCATCCGTCCCTCCCGCTCGGGTTGTGATCGCCGGGCTTCCCGTGTCCAGCCTCCTCCCGCCATGTCCCGATGTTGGGCTGGCAGCCGATCCGCGGGCAGTTTCCAGCGAGCCCGGTTTGGCTCTAGTCGTACGGGTCGGTGAGCGCGTCGAAGACAAGCGCGGTGGAGAAACCGTACGCGAGGTGCGGCACCAGGTCGGCCACCCAATCCGTCGGCGCCCACTCCTTGGGATCGGTCGCTCCCAGGACGGTGGCGGGAACGTCGCTTCCGGCCATGGCCGCCAGCCCGACGGCAGTGCCAGTGAGCGCGACCGGTATGGACCGCATGCTGGGCCGGACCAGCCCGTATAGGGCCCCGATACCGAAGCCGGTCACGAAGCCCAGCAGCGCCCCGAAGGCCTGGCGGCGATTCGACTCCTGCTCGGATTCGCGCCCTTGTTCGGCAAGGGTGATGCCCGCCATCTCCTCGATCTTCTTCACCGCTTCGGCGGGGGTCTCGCTGGCAGGCCGGGCTCGAAGGGCCATGTCGGCGTAAGTCACGAGATTCAGGATGGTCGTGCCGACTGCGCCCGCCACGATGCCAGTGGCCACCCTACGCGGAGTGCTCGGCCGCTTGAGCAGCCCAACCGGGCGATCGACATCCTGAGAGAGGTCCCGAGCCCGCGTCTGCACTTCATGAGTGTTGTTCCCAGTCCGGAGTGGCCCAAGACATCAACGGATGGGAACCCAATCGTGGCGCGCCGTCGTTCGGGTGACACCCCAGCCCCAGTGCGCATAGGCGAGCAGGAGAACAGAGGTCAGAGCCGCGTATGAACCCACCACGGAGACGATCGCCGACAGGCTGTTCATCGAGTCCTCCCTTCGAGGTTCGGTCATTCCCGAAAGGATCGGGTCCGCGACGGGGAGCACGCTGAGCCCGGGCTGGGAGGTCGCTGTGAAGTTTGGTTGGACCTGTCCAGGGGCCCCGTTCGGCGATGAGGTGTCTTCAAGCCCGGGTCGGGCTCACGTCCGGACAGCTCCAGCGCCTCCGCTCCACGTAGGATGAGCGGCGGCAAGGGGAAGGGACATGAAACCGAACGAAGATGACCCACTGATCTTCGCCGGCTCAGCGAGCAGGTCGCTGGGCGCGGAGATCGCCGAGTACCTTCGGTTCCCCCTCGGCCGAGGAGAGGTCGTTCGGTTCTCTGAAGGCAACCTGTTCGTCCGGGTACGGGAGAACGTACGGGGCCGCCACGTGTATCTGATCCAAGGAACAGTGTTCCCGGCCAACGATCAGTTCATGGAGCTCCTGTTCTGGATCGACGCGCTGAAGCGGGCGAGCGCCGCGTCGGTGACTGCCGTCATCCCTTACTTCAGCTACGCGAAGGGAGACAAGAAAGACGAGCCCCGCGTCTCGATCCGGGCGCGAGTGTGCGCGGACGCAATCGAGGCGGCCGGAGCGGATCGCGTGGTGACCCTTGACTTGCATGCGCCGCAGGTCCAGGGCTTCTTTCACATCCCAGTCGACGATCTCTACGCCCTGCCCGTCCTCTGCGAGGCCGTCGAGCAAAAGGCATTCCCAGACCTCGTCGTCGTGGCACCGGATGCCGGCTTCGCCAAGAAGGCCCGCAAGTTCGCCAGGCGGTTGAAGGCTCCGATGGCCCTGGCCGACAAGGACCGCGTCGATCACACCGAGCACGCCGAGATCCTCTCAATCATGGGCGACGTCCAGGACCGAACAGCCCTGCTCGTCGACGATTTCGTTATCTCATGCGGCACCCTGGTCCAGGCGGCGATCGCTCTGAAGGAGTTGCGGGCGAAGACCGTCTATGCCGCCGTCACTCACGGGGTGTTCACCGAACGAAGCATGGAGGCCCTCGAGGACAGCCCGGTCGAGCTGCTGTTCGTGACGAACAGCGTCGAACCGAAAGCTCCGGTTCTGTCCTCGAAGATCGAAGTGGTCTCGGTAGCGCCGCTCCTGGGGGAGGCCATCCGTCGGATCCACAACCGGGAGAGCATCAGCGTGCTGTTCGATTGATGACCGCTCCGTCTCGAGCTGAGCGTCAGAAGAGACGCCTCAGGTGAACCGATAAACTTTCGTCCTGGACAAGGGGCGATCCTCGAGCACTACGCCACGGGTTACGAGAGGGGCGCCTCGGCGGGGGGACCTCCCGAATCGAGTTCGCAACCAAAGAGCTCCTCGAGCGTTTCCTACCACCCCCGCCGGTCGCCATCCTGGACGTGGGCGGGGGCCGGGACCTTACGCCGCTTGGCTGGCCGACCTCGGGTACCGCGTCCACCTGATCGATCCGCTGCCTCTTCACGTCGAACAAGCCGCCGAGGTCGCGGACCGAGCCCGACACTCGTTCACCGTCGCTGTGGGTGACGCCCGCCGTCTCGAGCAGGAGGACTCCTCGTTCGACGCCGTCCTTCTTCTCGGGCCGCTGTACCACCTCATCGAGCGAAGGGACCGAGTGCAGGCGCCGACGGAAACGGAGCGAGACCATCCTTCGGCTCGACGATGACTTCGAGGCGAGCGGGCTCGCGGAGACAGACCCCATTGCGGTTAGTGAGGCCCGACGAGCCCTGGACGAATTGGAGCGACTGGCCCACCAAGGCTTCATCTGGCCGGATCGACCGACAGCTGCAGGAATTCCGTGACCCTCATGAGGCGCAGGGGCACGCGGACCACCACTGGCACGAGCTTCCTCGCCCCGGGACCTGCCACGACTCGGGGGTTGACCACCCTGATGAGCTTCCCCCTTCTGATGAGCCTGCATCCACCGCCCTGCACCACGTTGCGAACCCAGTCGGAGTCGGCTCCGTAGGTCAGGGCAACGACGAATCCATCGTCGGTGCGGAAGGCCCAGACGGGTGTCCGGTGCTCGCGTGCCGACCGCCGTCCCATGTGCAGAACCACCGCGAAAGGCGGCAGCCATCCTGCGATCAGGCGAGCCAGAGGATTGGTCACGTGGCGGTTGAACCGAGCAACGACTTTGGGGATGGGCACCGCTCACGCCCTGGAGGTGTGGAAGTACAGGTCTCGGAGGCAACCGATCTCAGCGCCGTGATGCACGTCGTGGTGGATCATCGTCCAGAAGATCTGCCACGTCGGCCACGTCTCGCCCCAGTTCGTCTTGACCGGAAACTCCAAGTCCTCGTCACCCGAGAGACCCTCCAGATCCTTCACGAGCAGATCGTGCCCCTCCTCGAGGCGGTCGCGGAGAGGCCGATACGCATCCTCCATCTCCTTGGAGAGCAGGTCGATTTGACTCCGCGGCATCTCTCACCTCCTGGTTGTGCCCGGGGCCCCATGCCATCCATGGCAGTGCGCCCTGCTTGGTTTGGAGCGATCATGGTCGGGTAGGGAAAGGAGTTGTCCGGTGGAGGAAAGGGGGAGCTCGATGACTGAGACACGCCACTCCGATCCGTTCGTTGCGCGAGGTGACGGTCAGAAGGAAAGTAGCCAGCCGCTCCTGCACCAACACGGGAAGGAGATCCAGCGGTTCGGCGAGATGCGCCTGTTTCCGATCGCATTGAGTCATGACGCGCGGATGGAGAGCTGCCAGCTTCTCAACCACATCCTGGCCGACTCGATCATCCTCTACAACCTGTACAAGAAGCACCACTGGCTGGTCCGAGGCCCGACCTTCTTCCAGCTGCACCTGCTGCTGGACAAGCACGCGGATGAGCAGCTCAAGCTGATCGATCTCTTGGCCGAGCGAGTCCAGACGCTCGGCGGCGTGGCGATCGCCGACCCTCGGCACGTTGCAGAGGTCACCACGATTTCCCGGCCGCCGAACGGGGTAGAAGAGGTGGCGGCAATGCTGTCACGACTCCTCGAGGCCCACGAGGTCATCATCGAGAAGGTACGCGAGGCCATCAAGAAGACGGCGCAGAACGGAGACGACGGAACCAACGATCTCCTGATGGGCGATGTGCTACGGACCAACGAACTCCAGGTGTGGTTCGTCGCCGAGCACCTTGTCGACATCCCGGTTGTCCGCGTGTGATGGAGCTCGCGTAACCGGCTACGTCTTCCCAAGAGTCTCGCCAGCCAATCTGTTCTCGCATGGAACTCGTCCGTCATGATCCTTCGTTTCACAGCTCAACCTCAGCAAGTCTTCAGCGGCTACCCAGATGACGGCGGTGTCATGTTCCCCGCTGCTCCTGCCGAAGGCGGGTCGACGATCGTGCGAGGGAGGATGGCCGATGAATGCTCGGGTACGGATGGGTCGCTGGAAGATGTGGTTGGCGATCGGAGGCGCCGCCGTGGCGGTCTCCCTGGTGGGAGGTCCCTACTTCTACATCCACTTCATCGAGGGGTCGGCGCCGGCGCCCCTGACGTTGGCCACACCTTCGGCGACGTCGAGTGCCGCCCGGACCACGAGCTCCGGCCAAGCGACCGGCGCATCCGATGGGACCTGGAAGGTGTCCAGCGACTCCGTCGTCGGCTACCGGGTCAAGGAGGTGCTCTTTGGCCAGAGCAACGTAGCGGTCGGCCGGACGAACTCGATCACGGGCTCGATGATCGTCAGCGGCACCACGGTGACCGCCGCCACCTTCACCGTGGACATGACCACGGTGTCCAGCGACCAGAGCCGGAGAGACGGACAGTTCAACGGTCGGATCATGGAAACGAGTACCTATCCGACCGCCACCTTCACCCTCACGCAACCTCTAAAGCTGGGATCGATCCCTGCGCAGGGGGCGAAGCAGACCTACCAAGCGACGGGAAACCTGACGCTTCACGGCCTCACCAAGAAGGTGACGTTCAAAGTAACCGGCCTGTACACGGGCTCCACGGCTCAGGTCGCTGGATCCATTCCCATCACGTTCGCCGACTGGGGCATTCCCAATCCGAGCTTCGGACCGGTGACCACTGAGGATCATGGCGTTCTCGAATTCGCCCTGAACTTCGCACCGGCGTAGGCCTTCGAAAGGCCCGTTACCCTGTTACCTCATCGAGGCGTTCGACCAGTGGGAACCTCGTAGGCCAACCACTGGCCTCAAGAGATCGGCGGATCAGCGACGAGGAAGGTACCACCAGGGTGAAGCGCTGCTCATGTTCCGCGAGCCTGCGTGACAGATCGAACAACATCGCGATCCCTGCGCTGTCGAGGTAGCGGACTTCGCCCAGATCGATCACGAGCTCGAGCACCTGGTTCGAGATCGATTCGGTGATGCTTCGCTTGATCATCCCCGCATTGGAGAGATCGATCTCTCCGCTCAGGCGGACAACAGTCCTGCTGTTCGATCGACGCAGCCGAATGTCGGCCGGGTAGATCACGGCCGTGCTCCCCGCCGCCAACGGAGCTCGACGGACGTCCCCGCGTCGGACCGATCGATCCGCACCGCATCGGTGAGCGCCTGCATTATCGGGATGCCCCGACCCCGATGCACGACACGGGGGGAGCGCCAGCGGCCGAAGTCGCGAACGGTGAGCACGATCTCTTGCACCGCCCACTCGGCTGTCACCCGAAGGACCCCGCCGTCCGGTCCGTACGCGTGCTCGATCGCGTTCGCCGCGGCCTCGCCGGATGCCGCCACCACGTCATGCAGAACCCCCGGCTCCACCCGACGTTCCGCGAGCCAGCGCTCGAGGATTCGGCGGAGCACGACGAGCTGGCCGACTTCCGCGGGCAGAGACAGGGCCAGGCGATCCCCCTGGTCAGGGAGGACTTCGATCACCATGAGCGCCATGTCGTCATCGCCTTCGTCCTCTTCCATCAGACCCTCGATGATGAGTCGGCATCGATCTTCGGGCGCGAGCTCCACGCGGGAGACCTCGCACAGCCTTCGAAGCCCCTCATCGAACGACTGATGCCTTCGCTCGACCAGCCCGTCGGTACACAGGATCAGCGTGCTGCCTGGGCGGAATTGCTCCACGTTCTCCGCGAACGTGGCCGCCGCGACGGCCCCAAGAGGCGGGGCCACGTCCACGGGTCGAACACGCACGCCTCCGTCCGGGTCGCGGACGACGGGCGGGATGTGGGCTGCGGAAGCGAATCGAAACGTCAGGTGGACCGGGTCGATGACCCCGTACATCGCCGTGGCCATCTCGCCGGGGCCGAGGATCTGGATCAGCCGATCCAGTCGCTCGAGGACGTCGCTCGGCGAGGGAAACTCGAGCGCATACGCGCGTAAAGCGTTCCTGAGCTTCCCCATGGACGCCGCGGCGCCAAGGCCCCGCCCCACGACATCGCCGATGGCAACGGCCACCGATCCGCTGGGCAGAAGGAAGGCGTCGTACCAGTCTCCGCCCACGTCGCCGCCTCGCGCCGGTCTGTATCGCGCCGCCACACGGAGTCCCGGAGGATTGGGCAGAGTCTCGGGAAGCAAGCTGCGCTGAAGCGCTCTGGCCGCAGCGCGCTCCCGCTCGTACAGCCCGGCTTGAATGGCCAGGGCAACCCGGTCTCCGACGAGTTGGAGCAGCGCCGTATCCTCCGGTGTGAAGTGGCGTGGCACGAGCGTCCCCACGTGCAGGATTCCGATCGTGCTTCCCTGGGCCACCAGGGGTACGCCGAGTAGCGAGCGGATCCCCTTCTGCCTCAGGATCGGGTTCAGCACGTTGGACTGATCCAGGTCTGGGATGACCAGGGGCTCCCCGGTTGACGCGATCGTCCCAGCAAACCCGCGGCCCACCGGGATCCTGACACCCTGTTCGACCTCTTCCTCTATGCCCTTTGCCGCTCGAGCGACGAGCTCGGCCTTCGTGGGGTCGAGGAGAAGGATGGCTGCGGTATCGGCCGAAAGAGCGTCCCTGACGCGAATCAGAAGCTCGTCCAAGAGCTCGTCGACGTTCAGGTTCGCCAGCGCGGCGTCGGTGACGCTTTGAAGCCTCTGAAGGTGCTCCAGCGAGGCGGAAATCGAAGCGGCTTCCGATCGCTGGTCAGAGGTGTCTGGCTCCATCTGAGCGATCCTTTGCATCATCTGGACCCTCTCCCTCGACGGCAGCAACGGTACCCCAGGCCTCAGTTGCCGAAACGGAGCCACCGGTAGCCGTAGGGATCGAGCTCGAGCGTGGGCGAGCCCTCGTCGTCATACCGCCGGTTCCCGAACAGCTCGCGACGGGTTCCACCCTTCTTCGCGGCCCCGCGTAGGGCGGTCCGGCGCCGCTCGCCGGCGAGATTGTGGACGGCGATCATCGAGACCTCCCCCGCCATATATCGAAGGGCGAGGACGCTTGGATCTCGGCCCCCGATCACGTCCCATCCACCCGTGCCGAACTCTGGGCATTCAGCTCGCGCCCGGACGGCGCGTTCCATCCAATTGAGGAGGGACTGCGAGTCGCGCTGCTGATCCGCCACGTTGACCTTCCGGTACCCGAACTGTCCCTTCGAGATCACCGGAACCTGGACATGCTCGCTCGCGGCGCCGGAGAATCCGCCGTTCCTCTCCGCCGTCCATTGCATGGCTGTCCTGACCGGATGTCGCTCGGGGAGGGAAAGGTCGTCCCCCATCCCGATCTCGTCGCCGTAGTAGAGGACCGGCGTGCCGGGCAAGGTCAGTAGGATGCTGAACGCCAGTTCGAGGCGCGCCCTGTCGTCGCCGAGCATGGGAGCCAGTCTCCGCCGGATCCCCCGGCCGTAGAGCTGCATTTCCGGCTGTGGGCCGAACGCGGCGAACGTGTCCGCGCGCTCCCGTTCGGACAGGCGACCCAGGTCGATCTCATCGTGGTTGCGCAGGAAGTTCGCCCATTGATCTGAGGCGGGGATCCCTGCGGTCTCATCCAATGCCTTCACCAGTGGCGTGGCGTCCTGTCGTGCCATGGCCAGCCACAGGCGCTGGTTGGCGCTGAAGTTGAACAGCATGTGCATGCCGCCGACTTCGTAGTACTCCTCGATCGCATCTCGCTCCACATTCGCCTCTCCCAGGAGCACGGCGTCTCCGCGCCGCCATGACATGTAGTTGCGGAAGGCATGCATATAGTCGAAACGGGGACTCGGATGAAGGCCCTTCTTCCCTGCGGGCTCGATCAGGAAGGGCACAGCATCCACCCGGAACCCGGAGATCCCCAGCTGCACCCAGAACCCGATGATCTTCTCCATCTCCTCCCGCACCCCAGGGTTGGAGATGTTCAGATCCGGCTGGAAGTCATAGAAGCGATGGAAGTAGTAGCGGCCGACCTTGCGGTCGAACGACCACGTGGTCTTCTGGACCCCGGGGAATACCACGCCCTTGTCAGCATCGGGTGGCTTGTCCTTCGACCAGATGTAGTAATCGCGGAAGCGGGGGTCGCCGGCCCGGGCAGCCTGGAACCACGGATGCTGATCTGATGTGTGGTTGAGAACGAGATCGATGATCACGCGGATCCCACGGTCTCCGGCCTGATGGATCAGATCGACGAAGTCACCGAGGTTCCCGAAGTCGGGGTGGACGCCGTAGTGATCGGTGATGTCGTACCCGTCGTCACGCCATGGAGAGGGGTGGAACGGCAATAGCCACAGGCAGGTCACCCCGAGGGAGGCCAGGTAATCGAGACGGCTGGTCAATCCACGCAGGTCCCCGATACCATCCGCGTTCGAGTCCCGGAACGTGCGGACGGAGACCTCGTAGATCAGGCCGTTCTTGTACCAGCGATCATCCAGGCCGCGTCACCTCAGCGAGGTCATTACCCAGAGGCCCAACCCTGTATCCCGTTCGCCGATCCGCTGCCGCGATCCGAAGTTGGTCCCCTAGAGGTGGAGCGCTCGGGTGGGGGCCAGCACCGCCTCCGGATCGTCCCGCCAGAGCTCCGGCTGCACGTCGATGTACAGCTCGATCTCGTTTCCGTCAGGGTCGGTGATGTACAGGCTGTGAGTCACGGTGTGATCCGCGCTGCCGACGACGTTGGCCCCGGCCTCCTGCAAGGTCTCGAGCGCCTCCTGGAGCTCCTCATCCGTCGTTCCCACTTTCAGGCCGAAGTGGTACATGCCGACCCGCCTTCCCGACGGGATCGGTGCAGAGTTGGGGCCGACCTCGATCAACAACAGTTCATGATGGGTTCGCCCGGACGAGTACATCGCCATCTGGTGCTCGCTGCCTCCGATCTCCTTCCAACCGAGAACGTCCCGGTAGAAACGCCGGGAGACTTCGACATCTCGAACGTACAGGACGATGTGGCCGAGTTCCTTGACTTCCATGATTCCTCCCTGTCGGTACGGGCATCGTACCGGTAGCCAGTCGGCCCGTGCTCTGGCTGGCCCGGCTATACGGCAGGGCCGTTTATCAAGCGCGCGGTTGCGGTGTGCGTCCCGTTCTCATCGACCCAGGTCACTCGGATCTCCTCCCCGGGCTTGTGTTGGTGAAGCTCGGACCCGAGTTCGTCGATCGACGAGACCTTCTGTCCTTCGACCTCCGTGATCACCGAGCCCTCCGAAATCCCCGCACGGGCGGCCGGGGTCCCGGGGGTCGCCCCCATGACTAGTACGCCGGAGCCTGCATCCAGCCCCAGGCGGCGCGCGGTCGCAGCGTCCAGCTCACGCACCTCGACACCGAGGTAGCCGGGCTGGCCGATGATCACAGAGGAGCTGGCGTGCCCGGCCCTGATCTCGTTCACGACCTTCAGCGCGGCGCTCGACGGGATGGCGAATCCAACCCTGGAGTCGGACTGAAGGCGGGTGTTTCTTGCGCCCGCCGTGATCATGCCCACAACTTGTGCTGCGGAGTTCACCAGGGGGCCGCCGGAGTCTCCCGGCTGGATGACCGCGTCGGTCTGGATCAATCCATCGAGGTGCTCGAGGCCGCCGCGGCCATCCTGGACGGTGATCGAGCGCCCCAACGCCGAGATCGTCCCCTCGGTGACACTCGGGGTCCCGCCCCGCCCGAGCGCGTTCCCGATGGCGAGCACCTCTTGGCCCACGGTGAGCTTGGACGAGTCGGCCAAGGTCACGGTCGGCAGCCCTGATATCCCTTGGATCTGCAGCACGGCGATGTCATCTGCCGGGTCGGCTCCGACGAATTGGGCCGCGAACGTGCCGGAACGCCCGGCGATGGTGACCTCGATCCTTACGGCGCCGTCGATCACGTGATTGTTGGTGAGCACCTGTCCGTTGGAGGTGACCACCATGCCCGTCCCCGCGCCCCGGCCCTGGGGGGGAACGCTGTCGAATGGGTTCGAGTCGATGACCGTGTTGATGTTCACAACCGCTGGATCGACCTTGTCCGCGACCGCTCGTGCGTTCAGGCCCTGGTCGGCTTGACCGATGGGCGTGGCGGTCGCTGGAGCCCTGCTCAGGGGGCCCTGCGCCGGCGACGGAGACCCGCTCCGGGTGAGGACCCATCCGATGCCGATCCCACCCGAAACCAACACCAGCCCGGCGAGGACGGCGGCAATGACCACGCGGCCACGCCTGCGTTCCGGAGGCGGGCTGCCCAAGGCGGTTCCCGGAGCGCGAGAGGGCTCCCAACCCCACATGGGGACCGCCTCGGTCTTCTCCGGCCCAGCTACGGGGGGCACCTCCTCCGGCTCATCTACTGGTGGATGTTCCATCTCTCTATCGTCCATCTCACATGATCATTCGGCCCGAACCTGAGAAGCGCATGGGAAGAGGGTCACGATAGCCTGAGAGCCCCACGCTGCGCCCCCCTAGGCCCCCGAGCCTCACCGGGAAGCACTGTGCTGGGAATTCCCTGCGCAGTATCATTCGACCACAGACGTTCGGAGTCGAAATGCCCAGATACGTCGTCCAGCGAAGCTTCTCTGTCGGAGAAGACCGGATGCCCGAGATCGGGCGTCGGTCCCGCCGGATCCTCGAGAAGGAGTTCCCGGACGTCACGTGGCTGCACAGCCATGTGACGTTGAACGAGGAGGGCAACGTTCGGACGTTCTGCATCTACGAGGCTCCGAACGAGGATGCCATCTACCAACACGCTGAGTCGCTCGGCTATCACATCGTGGACGCGATCTTCGAGGTAGCGGGAGACGTCACGCCCGAGGACTTTCCCCTCGTAGAGGAACCGGCCTAACCACGCCCGCCTGTCCGGTCTCTTAGACGCTCGGCGTCCGTGATGTGCCACGCTGCCTGGGACGCAACCGCCAGATACCGAAGGATCTCCCGGCGCCGGTCCCGGTCTTCTCGGGGAACCAGTTCGAGCGCTTCCTGGTACAGATGGACGGCTCGCTCCTTGGCCCAGCCACGCCCGGCTTGGTCCGCCGCGGCGAGCAGGTACGTGAGAGCGCGCTCCGGCTCACCGGCCTCCCGCCAGTGGTGGGCAAGGATGGCCGCCGCGTCACCCAGGTCGGGGATCGCTTCCTCCAGGAACTCGGCCACCGTGGCGTGGCGCTGGCGTCGCTGGGATCGTGGCAGAGTCTGATACGCCACGTCACGGATGAGGATGTGTTTGAACGTGAACTGCTGTTCGCCTCGGATCCGAGACACTGGAACACGCCTGATCAGGTCGCGCTTTTCGAGCGAGCCGAGGAGAGCCGGCAGGTCTTCCCTTTCCGGCTGCAAGCGAGAGAGGGTGCCACTCCAGAAGACCCTGCCCACCACGGCGGCGTCGAGGAGGACCGTTCGCTCGAGCGGAGGAAGGGAATCGAGCCGAGCGCTGACGATCCCACGGATGTTCGTGGGGAGTTCGTGGGCATCGGTCGTCGCCCGTTCCGCCATGGAGGCCGTGAGCTCCTCGATGAAGAGCGGATTGCCCTCCGCCGTGGTGGCTACCACATCGGCCTGGTCCTCTGACTGGACGACCGTGCGCTGGGCGAGGAGTCGACGCGTGAGGTCGACGGCGGCGGGACCGGTGAGGGGGTCGAGGGGCAAGGCAGTGTAGGCCGGGAGCCCGCCACCCCACGATTGCCTGTTAGACAGGAGCTCCGGCCGCGCCAGGGTGAGGAGCAGCAGGGGCACGTCGTGAACCCGAGCAGCCAGGAACTCGATGAGGTCGAGGAGGCTGGGGTCGGCCCAGTGGATGTCCTCGAAGATGAGCACGGTCGGCTGATGGGCCGCCAGGCCTTCGACCAGAAGCCGCGCGGAGAAGAAGAGCGTCTCCCGGTCCGAGACGGAACCCTCCGTTCGCAGCCCGAGAAGGATGGCGATGTGATGCGACGTCTCGTCCGCGTCGGCTCCGCCGGCCACCTGGGCGACAGCAGCCCGAAGCTTCTCGTAGGAATCGGAGAGCTCGTCGTTGTCGAAGATCCCGGCCACCTGCTTGACGACTTGGGCGAACGCGCCGTATGGGCTGCTCTCGCCGTACGCGACCGACCGGCCCCGGAGGGCCTTGCCGCCCGTGACGTCGACCCGCAGGGAGAACTCGTACGCCAGACGGGACTTCCCGATGCCGGTGGGACCGAACATGGTGAGCAAGTGGGGCCGAGACCCGTCCACCACCCGTTCCCAGATCCCGCGGACGACGGCGAGCTCGGCTCCCCGGCCGATCATCGGGACGCGAGAGAACGAGCGTTCGCCCACTGGGCCGATGGGGGCAACGGCGAGCCACGCCGGGACCGGGAGCGCTTTGCCCTTCGCTTCCACCGACCCGGTCGGGCGGTACTCGATCACCGAGCGCGTGCTGAAGTACGTCTCTTCTCCGACCAGGATCTCGTTCGTGGGAGCGGCCGATTGAAGCCTGGAGGCCGTGTTGACCACGTCTCCTGCAACCATGCCCTCCCCACGCTTGTGATGCGCCCCCAACGACACGATGGCCTCGCCCGTGTTCACGGCGAGCCGGGCCTGCAGGTCGAGCGAGGGATCTGTTTCGTTCAATTCCCGGAGCTGGTCGCGTACGGCAAGGGCAGCACGGACCGCTCGCTCGGGATCGTCCCCATAGGCCACAGGGGCCCCAAACACGCCCATCACCGCGTCTCCGATGAACTTCTCCACCCGGCCCCCGAAGCGCTCCATCTCGGATTTCACCCGCTCGTAGTACCGAGTCAGGATGGCTCGAACGTCCTCGGGGTCGAGGCGTTCGGCCCGTGCGGTGAACCCCACCAGATCGACGAACAGAACAGTGACGACCTTGCGCTCCTCGCCCGAATGTGGGCGGCCGGCGAGCTCAAGGGGCGACCCGCACGCGGTGCAATAGGTGGTCCCCGGGACGACCGGAGCCCCGCAGGTCGGACAGGTGCCCGCGAGGGACTCCCCGCATCGACCGCAGAATCGCGCCTCGTCGGGATTCTCGAAGCCACAGGCCTGGCAGGCTGCCACGGAAGCATCGTACGACCGGGAGTCCGAGCTTGGACCGCTCCTTCGTTGGCTGCCTGTGGAGACAGCTCCGGGGAAACCCCTCAAGAGGGCACGGACGGGGAACGGCCTCGCCCATACACTCTTGACCATGAGAGGGAAGGACGAGTGGAACCGATCCCGATGACCTCCGAGCCTCTGAACGCCGAGACTCCTTTGGCGGCGATGGCGAGCGCCTCGACTCCTACTCGATCCTTCTTCATTCGCACCCACTTCGAGGTCCCTTGGATCGACGGCCAGACCTGGAGCCTGAGTCTCGACGGAGCGGTGGAGCATCCGAGTCGGCTCACCCTGAGCGACCTCCGAGGGCTACCGGCGCGAGACCTGTGGGTGACTCTCGAATGCGCGGGCAACGGCCGACGGGCGATGGACCCGGTGCCTCCCGGAATTCGCTGGGGGTTCGGGGCTGTGGGCACGGCCCGCTTCACCGGCGTCGCCCTGTGTGAGGTGCTCGATCGCGCCGGACCCCGTCCCGAGGCCATGGAGGTTTCGTTCGTCGGTGCGGATCGAGGTCGTGTGGAATCGGGAGCGGTGGTTCCATTCGCCCGAAGCCTTCCCCTCGATGCCGCCCGCCATCCGGACACACTCATCGCGCTGGCCATGAACGGCGAGCCGCTTTCGGCCGAGCACGGATTCCCAGCCCGCCTGATCGTGCCCCGCTGGTACGCCATGGCGTCGGTCAAGTGGCTCGTCGGCATCCGTGTTCTCGATGCCCCGTTCGAGGGGTTCTTCCAGAGGGATGAGTACGTCTACGTGAATGATGAAGGCCCCTCCCCACCGGAACCGGTGAGCTTGATGCGGGTGCGAGCCGTGATCGGCGCACCTGCCGACGGCGCCGAGGTTTCTCCGGGGCCGGTGGTGATACGCGGGATTGCCTGGTCCGGCCACCCGCCCGTGGTCCGCGTGGAGATCAGCGTGGACGAGGGGGCCTCCTGGCGGCAGGCCGAGCTCGGACCGGCCCCATCCCAGTACGCGGCGCGCCCGTGGCGATGCCGCTTGACGCTGGACGGTACTGGCCTGTACTCGATCGTGGCTCGCGCTACCGATGGGGCCGGCAACAGTCAACCCATCGATCCCCTCTGGAATGCCCGCGGGTACGGAAACAACGTCACGCACCGCATTCGATTGAACGTGACCAACGCACGGACGGCCGAATCAGACGAGGTCCAGATCATTCGGCCCGGGCCTCGAACCATCCCCGCATGACACGAGAGGAGCGAGCGGTGGAAAACAACCCTCCCGATAACCGGCCACGAATCATCCCCATGATGGCGTACGAGGACGTTGCCGGCGCCTTGGACTGGCTGGCCGAGGCATTCGGGTTCCGCGAGCGCCTGCGATTCGAGGAGCCCGACGGGTGGATCACCCACGCGGAGATGGAGATGGGCGACGGCGTGATCATGCTGGCGAACCCGACCCCCGACTACCAGAGCCCCAGACGGCACAGGGAAGCCTGTGAGCCGGCTCGCACGTGGTCCAGAGTGCCGTACGTCATCGATGGTCTGCTCGTGTACGTGGACGACGTGGACAAGCACTTCGACCGGGCCAGGGATGTCGGAGCCACCATCCTGTCCGAGCCGAAGGATCAGACGTATGGTGACCGCAACTATCGGGCTTGAGGACCTGGAGGGCCACCGCTGGATGTTCGCACAGCACATCCGTGAGGTTCCCAAAGAGGAGTGGTAACGGCGGCGGGCCACCTCGACATCCCGGACGAGGTGGTTCGCATGAACCTCTGGGCCAACGGAGAAGCAGGACGGGCCTGGCTGGCCGCGCTCCCGGGGACGGTCGAGGAGCTGTGTGCCCGGTGGGACCTGACCCTCGGGCGGGCCTTCGAGGGAGGGGTCGTCGGCTTCGTCGCGCCGGCCGAGCGCGGTGACGGCACCCAGGTCGTCCTCAAGGTCAGCCTGGTCGACGAGGAGACGCGCACCGAGGCCGACGCCCTCGCGCTGTGGGAAGGCGATGGCGCTGTCCGCCTCCTGGACGCCGAGCCCGACCTTGGCGCGCTGCTGCTCGAGCGGCTGGAGCCCGGCACGTCTCTGGAGGAGCACCTGGACCGCGACGAAGCCATAGCCATCGCCTCCGCGCTGCTGCGGCGCTTGTGGCGACCGGTTCTTCCGGGCCACCCCTTCCCCCTCGTCCGCGACCTAGCGCTGCGGTGGGCTCGGGAGATCCCGGAGCGCTTCGGCCAGCTCGATGGTCCGTTCGAGGCTTCGCTCGTGGAGGACGCCGCCGAGCTCTGCGCCGAACTCGGAGCCGGCACGGAAGAGCCGGTCCTGGCAAACCGGGACTACCATCTGGGGAACGTTCTGGCGGCGCGGCGCGAACCGTGGCTGCTCATCGACCCGAAACCGCTGGTGGGAGAGCCGGCCTTCGATACAGGCCATTTCCTGCGGAGTCTGCTTCCCCCCGAGATCGACCTCCCTCTCGTCACCGGCCTGATCGACTGGCTGGCCGGTGAGTTGGGCCTGGACCCAGAGGCCATCCGGAGATGGGCGTTCGTTAGATCGGTCGAGGACGCGCTCTGGGGCCTTTCGGTCGGCTTTACCGACGTCCAGAGGGACCTGGAGTGTGCCCGCCTCCTGGCTGCGGTTCGGTGATCCTCATGCCCTGACCACTCCGCGTGGGCCATCGAGTTCGTCTTCCTCAGGGACGGGTAAGAAGACACCAGGCATCCGAGGAGACATGCGATTGGGAGCACCATGACCCGATTCCTTCGCGCAGTGGACAGATTCCAGCAGCGCCATCGTTGGCTGGCGCTTCCCTACGCGGTCGTGAAGAAGTTCAGTGAGGATCGCGCGGGAAACCTCGCCGCCCTGATCGCGTACTACGGATTCTTCTCCCTGTTCCCGCTCCTGCTGGTCCTGGTGTCCGTCCTCGGCATCATTCTGCGGGGCAACCCCTCCCTTCGCCAATCCATCCTCCACTCCACCCTCGCCCAGTTCCCGGTCATCGGGGGCCAGCTCCAGCAGAACATCGATTCCTTCACTGGAGGAAACGGGATCCCACTGGGGATCGGCATCTTGGGAACGCTGTGGGCCGGGCTCGGCGTGGTCAAGTCCATGCAGGAAGCCCTCAACTCGGTATGGGACGTCCCCTACAAGCGCAGGCCCAATGTGATCGTTTCGACCCTGAGGGCGCTCATCATGCTGGGGGTGCTGGGCGTCATCACGGTGGCGTCCGCGGTGGTGGGCGGTGCGGGCGCCGGCAGCCACACTTGGTGGTGGGCCGTTCTCGGCGTCCTCGTGTCACTGATGCTCAACTACGCCCTGTTCCTCCTCGCCTTTCGAGTTCTCACCACAGCGGACGTCTCCTGGTCGGACGTTCGGCCGGGCGCGATCGTGGGAGCCGTGGGGTGGACCATCCTTCAGGCGGTTGGCGGCTTCTACGTCGGGCATCAGCTGAAGGGGGCGAGCCAGGTCTACGGAACGTTCGCCGTGGTCATCGGGCTCCTCGCCTGGATGTACCTCGGCGCACAGCTCACCATGTACGCGGCCGAGCTGAACGTGGTCTTGAGGCAACGGCTGTGGCCGAGAGGTCTGGTCCAACCCCCGTTCACGGAGGCCGACGAGCGGGCGCTGAAGCGGCTCGCCAAGGTCGAGGAGCGACACGAGCAAGAGACCGTGGAGGCAACCGTCGAACAAAACGCCGGGGCGTCCCGGACGACGAAAAGCCCGATCGGTGGAAAGAGGCCGGCTGAGCCGGCTCAGAGTAGAGGTGGGCTCAGCTCGACCTACGGATGGCCCTGATGAGATCCCACTTCCCCATCTTGGAACGGCCGGGGATGTTCATCTGCTTGGCCACCTCATACAGATCCTGACGCGTGCGGTCCTCGTATGCGTGCCCGGGAGTTCCGCCTCGGCTCCTGGCCTTCGCCGCTTGGCGGCCGAGGTCGCGTCGGGTCGCCACGGGAAGCTTCGTGATTGTCTTCTTCGCCCTGGCCGCCTTCTGCGCTCGCTTGATGTTCCGCTTCGCCACCTGAACCTGCTTCGTCGATGCCATCCTCATCACCTCGATCCATCGTCCGGCTGCGTGCCTTCATTCATGTCTACCCAGTGAGGGACACGCTATTCCGACCCGTTCAAGCACGCCGTGCATCTAGCGCCGACGAGCCTGCGGTGCCATCCACGGCGGCTCCCAGCCGCGATCGGCCGGATTCAACGTCGTGCCGGGAGGCACGATGGCATCGATGGCGCCGAGGCTGTCGACATCCAACCGAACATCGGCCCCCGGGAGTAGCTCCCGCAGTTGGGCCACTGTTCGCGGGCCGATGATGATCGACGTCACCGTGGGATGCGCCAGGGCGAAGGCCAGAGCCATGTGCGACAGGGTGAGCCCGGCGTTCCTCGCCACTTCGGTCAGTCTGTCCACGAGCTGGAGTTTGCGCTGATTGCCCGGAACCGAGAGATCGAACCTGGGTGCCATGAACGGCATGAGGCCCCTGCCGCCCCGCGACTCCGCCGGCATCTCCTGACCGATCCGGTACTTGCCCGTGAGCCATCCCGCTGCGAGCGGGCTCCACGCGAGGATCCCCAGGTCGTGGCGTTGCGCCATGGGGAGGATGTCCTCCTCCACGTGCCGCACGAAGATGGAGTACGGGGGCTGCTCGGATGCGAAACGATCGAGCCCTCGCCGCTCGCTGGCCCACAGGGACTCCAACAGGAGGAACGAAGGGAAGGTGGTGGACCCGATGTATCGAACCTTCCCCTGCCGGACCAGGTCGGTCAGGGCAGCGAGCGTCTCCGCCACATCAGTCGATGGATCGGGACGATGGGCCTGATACAGGTCGATGTGATCCGTCTGCAGCCGGCGAAGGCTCTCCTCAACCGCCCGCGTCACCCAGAGGCGCGAGTTTCCTCGATCGTTGACTCCGCTACCCATCGGGTTGTGGAACTTGGTGGCAAGGATGACCTCATCACGCCGGCCTTTCAGGGCCTGCCCGAGGATCTCTTCGGATCTGCCGCCTCCGTACACGTCGGCCGTATCGATCAGGTTCACTCCGGCATCGATGGCCTCGTGGACGAGGCGACCGCACTCCTCCTCGTCGTCGTTGCCCCATGGCCCGAAGTTGACGGTCCCGAGCGAATAGGAGCTAACCCTGAGACCGGTCCGGCCAAGCACTCGATACTCCATCCCAAACCTCCGCGAGCCCCGGCTGAGCCTAGGGCATACCGATGGTGCGAGAGGGCCGCCAGTGGGCGTGTCGGGCTGCAGTCCGCAGCAGATTCCGGCTAGCCGCCGAGAGTCTCTGGGAACCCGGGCTGCGGTTCCCAGTCGCGGAGCCACTCCGCTCCCCGGATGAGCAGCGTGCCGACCGCGGCCGTCCGCAGAAGGCGCGCCATCGGGCTTCGCCTGATGGCCGGCAGCTCCGAGATCAGGGGCGCTCCGACGATGACCAGTGTGGCGATCTGCCGGCGGAGCCTTCGTCCCTGCTCGGAGACCAGGTAAGACCGTGCGGCCTCTGTGGCATCCGCCGCCTTCTCGAACAGCGCGTCAACGGTGCTCGACACCTCGGATGAAGCCTTCCCCGCCCGATGCCGTCTCATGCACCCCAGGGGGCGCTAGGCCACCTGGCCCGGGCTCCCATCCGAGGCGAGAAGAGGGAGTCCAGCCGCGACCCAAGCCTCGGTGCCCCCCTCGAAGTTTTCTGCCTCGAAGCCCCGGGCTTGCAGCATGAGCGCAGCCAGCTCGCTGCGGTTGCCGCTCTTGCACACGATGACGACCGGTCGCTCGGGATCGAGCCGGCCCTGCTCCTGCCCAGCCATGACCTGCGACAGAGGGATGTGCACGGAACCGTCGATGTGGCCGGCGTCCCACTCGTATGGCTCGCGGACGTCAAGGATCTGGACCTGGCCCTGCTTCTGATAGAGCTGGCGGGGATCGTTCAACTCGCCTGATCACCTTCCATTTTCTGCTCGTGCGTCCAAAACACTCTACTATCGTCGCCGCGCATGGCCGAGGAGCAGGACCCCGCCCAGCCATCGATCCCCCGCCTCGCTCGAGCGGGTGCGGCCATCCGGGGTCTCGCCGTGGACATCACCCCTCTGCGCCGCTACCGAGACTTCAGGCTGCTTTGGCTGGGGGAGCTCGTCTCCACCACCGGGCGCCAGATCACGGTCGTGGCCCTGCCTTACCAGGTTTTCGTGTTGACCAGATCGTCGCTCGCCGTCGGCCTCATCGGCCTGGTGCAGGTGGTTCCCCTGGTGGTGTTCTCCGTCGCCGGGGGAGCCATCGCCGACCGCATGGACCGCAGGACCTTGTTGGTGATCACCGAGTTCGGTATGGCCGCGACCAGCGCGCTCTTGCTGATCGGAGCCCTCACCGGCCATGCCGCGCTCTGGTACCTCTACCTGGTGACCGGCCTCCAGGCCGGCATCAGCGGGGTCAACTCGCCCGCTCGATCGGCGGCGGTGCCCAACATCGTTCCCCGCGATCAGCTCCCAGCCGCACTCGCTCTGAACCAGGTCCTGTTCAACACCACGATGATCGTGGGTCCCGCGGTGGCAGGGCTCATCCTGGCCCACTTCGGCCTCGCCTGGGCTTACGGGGCCGACGTCATCAGCTTCGCGGCCTCTATCTTCGCCGTCTTGCTCCTGCGACCTCTTCCGCCGAAGCGCGATGAAGGCGACGTGCCCACCAGCCCATGGCGAGAGATCAAGGCCGGATTCGCCTACCTTCGGGGACAGCGCGTCCTGGTCTCCACCTTTCTGATCGATCTCGACGCCATGATCTTCGGCATGCCCAGGGCGCTGTTCCCCGTCCTGGCCCTGGACGTGTTCCGTGTCGGACCTCAGGGGCTGGGGCTGCTGTTCGCCGCGCCGGCTGCGGGCGCACTCATCGGGGCCTTGACGGCGGGTTGGGTGGGCCAGATCCGCCGCCAGGGCCTGGCGGTGATCTGGGCAGTGGCGCTGTGGGGGGCCGCCATCACGTTCTTCGGGCTCTCCGGGAAGCTGTTCGCCCTCGCGCTGTTCTTCCTTGCGTTCGCCGGCGCGGCTGACGTGATCAGCGCGGTGTTTCGAGGGGCCATCCTGCAACTGTCCGTTCCGGACGCGCTTCGTGGCCGGCTGTCCGCCATCCACATCATGGTCGTGACCGGGGGGCCGCGTTTGGGAGACGTGGAGGCCGGAGGGGTGGCCGCGCTCGTCTCCCCCTGGTTCTCCGTGGTCTCCGGCGGCGTGGCCTGCGTGCTGGGGGTCGCCATCATGGCGAAGCTCTTCCCGGAGCTGGCTCGATACAAGGCGGCGCTTGTTGCGGAGGGCTCCCCACCTTCGGCGTAGGGAATGCCGCGGCCAGAGTACCCCTGCCGGGTCATTTCCTGACCAGGGATCGTAAGCCTTCTAGGACGTGGGGCGACGCTTCTTGCTTCGCGAGCGGAACAGCCAGACGCCTATTCCCAGTCCGGCCACGCCGAGAAGGGCATAGAAGAATCGCTTGGAGAGGCCTTGTCGCTCCGCACCGGCACGTCGCCTGACCACACCGGCATCATGGCGGAACCAGCCGCGGGGCGGCAAGGGAAGGGTCTGGGAATGAGCCAAACGGCTACTCGAGGAGGTCGGCGAGCTGGCGAGCGCTCTTCACTGCGTAGTTCTCGTAGCAGTTGTTCATCACGACGTGGGTCTCTTTCGCCTCCGTGGCGAGCGCTTCGACCCGGGGGACCCACTCCTCCAGTTCCTTCTTCTTGTAGTCGTAGCGGAAACGCTCGGCGGCCGTTTGCACCTTCTTCTCCCAGATCTCCGGGTCTCGGCCATGGAACCGAACCACGGCCAGCTCCTTCGACGTCGCGGCGGCGACGGGCGGGATGCTCGAGTCGAAGCCCTGGGGCATGTCCACGCACACGTACGGGATGTCGTGCTCCTGCAGGAACGCCAGGGTCTCCTCCTGGTTGCGTTCCTCCATCCACAATTTCTGGCGGAACTCCACCGCGATGAGGTACTTCGGGAGCTTCTCTTTGCATTCCAGGATGTAGTCCTTGGACTTGCGGCCGATCACGAACCACTGTGGGAACTGGAACAGCACGCAGCCCAGCTTCCCTGTCGAGTGGAGCGGCGCCAGCGCTTCTTCAAACCGCTTCCACACTTCTTCAACGACGTCCGTGGGGAGCTTGTCCCGATAGATGTTCTTCTTCTGCAGCAGATCTTTGGGCAGTTCCTCGCGGAGATCCTTGTACAGCGACTCCACCTTGGTGGGATGCTCGGTGAGCAGCGAATACGCCTTGATGTTGAAAGTGAAGTCCTTCGGCGTGCGCTCGGCCCATACCGCCGCGTTCCGCTCCGATGGCGGGAAGTAGTACGTGGAGTCCACCTCCACGATGGGGAACTGGGTGGCGTAGAACTTCAACCGCTCCTCGGCCGAGCTCACACCCTTCGGATAGAAGTTGCCCCGTTTGACCAGCGTGGGCTCGGTCCACGACGAGATGCCGATCAGGGTTGTTCCTCCTCGTCGGCGCTCCGCCTTCGGCGCAGCCCCGAGGACCAGGGGGACCGCAGCAGCCTGATCCGCTCGCTTCGCTCGTGGGGCTGCTGCCCCCCTGGACCCCCGCACTTTAGATCCAGCCGGCGGCGTTGATGATCTCGGACTGACGGAGCTTGCGCAGGGCCTCACGCTCGATGAGTCTGACCCGCTCGCCGGAAAGCCCCATGACCTTGCCCACGTCTCGAAGGCTCATGGCGTGGCCGTTGCCCAGCCCGTAGCGTAAGGCGATGACGCGACGCTCCCGCGGATCCAGGATGTTCTGCACCGCTTGGCCGATCTCGTCGCGGAGCATGGCGTCCTCGACCGCGTCCAGGGGGCTCAGTTCCTCCTCCTGCTCAAGGAGATCGCCGAGCTCGGTGTCCTCGCCGACCGGAGCCTGCAAGGACACCGGCTCGCGACGCTCCGCCTCGAGCAGGCGCTCCACCTCGTCCACCGGGAGAACCAGCGTCTTGGCCAGCTCGTGAGGAGTCGGATCCCGGCCCATCTTCTGGCTGAACTGGATAAACGTGCGCCGGAGCTTCCGGATCTGGTCGTGGACGTGCACAGGTAGGCGGATCTGCCGACCCCGATCCGCGATGGCCCTGGTGATGGCCTGCCTGATCCACCACGTGGCATAGGTGGAGAACTTGAACCCACGGCGCCAGTCAAACAGCTCCACGGCCCGCATGAGCCCGATGTTCCCCTCCTGGACGAGGTCGAGGAAGGGCAGGCCCTGGCCCTGGTACTTGCGGGCGATGGACACAACCAGGCGCAGGTTGGCCCGGATGAACCGCTGGCGGGCAGAATGGCCCTTCCTCACGGCCTCCTTGGCCTTGCGGATGCTGGTCTCAGACTTGAGCCTGCCCCCCTGGAGGCGAGCTTCGGCCTCCTCGCCACGCTCGATGGCCATGGCGAGCTCGACCTCCTCCTCTTTGGTGAGGAGGGGCTCGCGAGCCGCCGCCTCCAGGTACAGGCGCACGTCGTCCGCTTCGCCCAGGGCTCGGGTCGGCTCGGATCTCCTAGTCGGCTTCGGTTCGGGGTCGGCCATGGCTCTCTATCTACAGGGTAGCTTGCTCGGTTGGGAAAACTGAAGACGTGCGTCCCACGGGGCACGCCAACGCCCCACACGCCACGTACGGGGCAGGGGATTTCCCCGAAAAGGGATTAACGCCCTTCCGGATTCAGTTGTTCCACCCAGCTGGACTTATTCCCTGCCGGTGGCCTTCGAACACGCAAGACCACGAGCGCCAGGTCGTCCCTGGGGGCCTCCGAGCCGAACTCGACCACGGCCCGGTGGACCGAGTCCGCGATCCTCTCGGCAGAGAGCCCCGCAGATGCGGCGAGGACCTCAGCGAGCCGGGAACTTCCGAACACCTCCCCGGCGAAGACTCGTTCGGTGACCCCATCCGTGTACAGCACCACGGAATCCCCTGGGCAGAGCTCGACCGTATGGTCGCTCAGCTCCGTATCGTCGAAGACCCCCAGGATCACCCCGGGCTTCCCGATAGTCTCCAGGGTCCCGTTCGCCCGAACCACGATCGGAAGGGGATGGCCGGCCGAGCACACGGTCAGTCGGACTCCCCGGTCCCCCGGCCGAAGCAGCCCGTAGCACACCGTGCAGAACCGACCGTCCGCGAGCTCCCGCAGGATGGTCTCGTTCAGGACCGCGAGCGCCTTGCTCGGCCGTCGCTGCTGCAACGCCGCTGCCCGCAGGGTGTGTCTGGCCAGGCCAGTGACGGCCGCGGCCTCGGCCCCCTTGCCGCACACGTCACCGATGACCAGGACCCACCCTCCCTCCACGGTTTCGAACACGTCATAGAAGTCGCCTCCCACCTCGCTTCCCTCTCGAGCCGCCCGGTAGCGAGCCGCAATCTCCATCCCAGGCATCTCGGGAAGCGACGGCGGAAGGAGGGTCTCCTGAAGGGTTCGGGCGATGTGGAGCTGCTGCTGGTACAGGCGTCCGTTGTCCACGGCGAGCGCAGCGTGCCGGGCCAGCTCCAAAGCGAGGGTGAGGTCATCTTTGGTGTAGCGCCGGCCGGACTGTCCGAAGACGAACGAGATGGCGCCGAGGATCCTGCCCCTGGCGGTCAGCGGCACGACCATGTGCGAGCGGATCCCCAGGTCGAGGAGCATCTGCAGGTGTTCCTCGTTCCTGGCCCGGCCCCTCAGCTCCTCCTCGGCGATGACTTCGGCCAGCACGGGCTGCCCGGTCAGCAGGACCTGCCACAGGGCGTGCGGAGTTCCCCGAGCTCGAGGGGTTGCGCGGGCGGGTGGATATCGGGTCCGAAGCTCCCTGGACAACTGCTCCTTGTCCGGGTCGACGTGCGCCACGGCCGATTGGCGGATCGACCCGTCGTCCTCCAACAGGTCCACCAGACACCAGTCGGCCAGCCTGGGAACTGCCAGCCGGGCAACGGCGGCGAGTGTGTCTCCAGCGTCGAGAGATGCCGCGAGCACCTCGCTGGCCTGGGCCAGGAACCTCAGGCGCTCCAGTGACGACTCCGCAGCCTCTCGTGCTCGCCGCTCGGCCTCGTACAGGCGAGCGTTGTCCAGAGCCAGAGCCGCCCGGCCGGCCAGTTCCTCGGCCAGCCTCACGTCGTCGGGTCCAAACCGCCGTTGCGGATTCGTCGAGACCAAGGTGAAGGTACCAAGCACCCGGTTCCTTGCCAGGAGAGGCACACACATATAGGACTGGAAGCCGAGCTCCAGCACGATCCGAAGATGCTCCTCGTCTCTGGTAGTTCGCCGAAGGAATTCCTTCGGCATCTCGGAAGCGAACTCCGAACGGCCCGTACGCATCACCCGCACGGCCGGGTGCGGTCCTTTCGGATCCGGCCCGTAGCGCATCTGAAGCGCCCGCGTCAGCTCCTGTTTCCTGGGGTCTGCATTGACGGCGGCCATCCTCCGGATGGAGCCGTCCTCCTCCAACAGATCGATCAGGCATATGTCGGTGAGGAAGGTGACCGCCAACCGGGCCAGGCTCTGGAGCGCGTCCTCGATCTCGAGGGAGCCTGCGAAGATCTTGCTCGCCTCCGCCAGGAAGGCCAGGCGCAGATGTGCCTGCTGACCCTCGGTGTGGGAGAAACCAGGATCTCCGCCGCCCAACCCGTCGCCCCCCTACGGTCAAGGACAGTCCGCACGCGCCTGCGTCGGACCGCCCCCCGGCTCAGGTTGGGGCCGGGTTCCCAATTGTTCCAGCAAGTGGGAATCGTCGCATGGGCCGTCGTTCAAGTCGTGCCGTCCTTCCGTGATCGATCGATCGAATCCAGGGTTCTGTCGCACGCCGTCAGGTAATGCTCCCAATACCTCAGGCGGCGAGGCCAGACCGTGATCGTGGCCCGCACCGTTCGGACAATCACGTGCAGGAGGGTGCGCTCCGCGACGCCCAGCCGCAGCCCGTACTGGTCGCGGATCCGGGGAGGAAGAAGCGCGGCAGTGACCGCTCGGGAGGCCGGCTTGGTCAGCCCGAGAAAGGCAGGAACCGGAGGGCGAAGGACCTGTTCGGCCAGACTCCGGGCCTGGTCTCCGACAGTCAGGAGCTCGCCCTGCTGTATCGATCGAAGGTATGCCATAAAGGCTTGATAGCTGGCCGGTAGAACCTGGTCGGTGACGCCGAACAGGCGGGCGAACCGGCCGGCCTCCTGGTAATAGCGTTCGCGCCTGGGGCAGGAAAGGCCCCCCACGAGCAATTCGTAGGTCTCCATGGCGACCGACAGAAGGGTGGCATGTACCCACATGGCCAGTTCCGGGTCGGATGCGCTGTACGGAGTTCCCGCGGGGAACAGGCCGACCATGGCGGGCAGGATGCCGTGGACGCGCCGGTGGGTCGCGCCGACGCGCGCCGCCGCCTCCTGCACCTGTTCCCCGTCGCCGAATGAGATCCGCAGGGTGGCGTCGAGGGTCGCCCTGAGCCGTGCGAAGGGGTCCGCCAAGAAGCCGCTGTGATCGGCAACGCCGGCGGCGACCAGAGGGTGGGCCAGTTGCAGCAGCAGGGCCGCCGGTCCCCCCAGCAGCAGGATGCGCTCCCGCCCCACCCGCCACACTTCGGAGCCTGGGCCGAACAGTCCCGGATCGCCGGATCGTCCCTCCTCGAGCTGCGGGAGGTCGAGACCGATTCGCCGACCCAGGGTCACGGGAGTGGTCAGGCCTCTGCCGCCACCAGGACCTTGACGCCACCGTCGCCCGCGACGAGCCGTCGAAAAGCCTGATCCGTCTCCTGGAGCGGAACGGTGCCGGTGATGACCTTGCCGATCTCAGGCCGTTGGGCCAGAAGGCCCAGGGCCCGTTCCATCGACTCGCGCGAGGGGCCGGACAAGGAAAAGGCCCTCTGCTCCTTCACGAACATCCGCAGGAGCAGGGTCGGCGCCATGGGAACTCCGAGGATCCCCACCACTCCTTGGTACCCGCAGGTGTCGAAGACTTGCTGCAGCGAATCGGGGACGCCCGAGCACTCGAAGGCGATCCGGGGGCCGTGCGGATCGACCGAGAGCGTCCGGGAGATCGGTTCCTCGGTGGTCGGGTCGAACGTCTCCTCGCATCCCAGCTCCAGCCCGAGGTCGCGGCGATCCTGGCGGGGATCGGCGCCCACGACCCGGCAACCCTCCGCGACCAGCCCGGCCACCGAGAACAGGCCGATCGGGCCGAGTCCGCTCACGTAGGCGAAGTCGCCCGAGCCCGGGGCAGCCATGTCAACCGCCCGGAGGGCCACTCCGAAGGGCTCGGCTGCGGCGGCGATCCGGTCGTCGAGGTCATCGGCGATCGGGATGAGGTTCTCGGAAGGATAAACCGCGTACTGCGCGAAGCCCCCCCATCGCTCGAAGGGAGGGTTCACGCAATAGCGGGGGTGGCCTTCCCGGCACCACATGCACTCACCGCAGCCACGTGATGGGAAGGGAGCTACCCGGGTCCCTTGCGACCATCGACCCTCGGGATCCTGATCCACCAGCGCCGAGATCTCGTGCCCCAGGACGACGTTGGGCCCGGCCAGTGCTCCGGTCTTGTACACGGTGAGGTCCGAGCCGCAGATCCCACAGTACTTCACCTTGAGGCGGACCTCGCCGGGGCCGGGCTCGGGCACCGACACCTGACGCACGCGGATGGTGTGCGCAGCCTCGAAGAACGCTGCCCTCATGAGCCGAGAATAGACCCCCTCGATCCCCCTGGGGCCCCCTGGTCTCCTCCTCGACGCCCCGCCTCCGGCGGAACGTCGACGAGCCAGGGGGTCCGCAGCTGCCTCGCTTCGCTCGTTGCTGCTACCCCCCTGGACCCCCCTGGTCTCCTCCTCGACGCCCCGCCTCCGGCGGACCGTCGACGAGCCAGGGGGTCCGCAGCTGCCTCGCTTCGCTCGTTGCTGCTACCCCCCTGGACCCCCCTATACTCCGCGAGATGGCCCCGGCCTCTCCGGTATCGCCTCAGCACGGTGGGATCCTGGCCGCGCGAGCCCTCAAGGATGCCGGGATCCAGACCGTGTTCGCGCTTCCCGGCGGCCACATCCTCCCGCTGTTCGAAGGCGCGCGAGTCGAAGGGCTCACCCTGATCGACACGAGGCACGAGGAGAACGCCGTGTTCATGGCGGAGGGGTGGGCGCTGGCGACCGGCAAGCCAGCAGTCGCCGCCGTGACGGCAGGACCGGGCATCGCCAACGCCTTCGCAGGACTGGCCGAAGCGAATGCCGCTGGGGTCCCGTCGGTGCTGATCAGTGGGCGGACGGGGCTGAGGCAGCGCAACAGGGGCGCCGTGCAAGACCTCGATCATCTGGCCGTCGTGTCGCCGGTGACGAAGTGGCGAGCCGAGTGCCTGGACACTGCCCGCATACCCGAATACGTCACCGAGGCAGTCCACCAGGCTCGCTCCGGGGCACCGGGAGTGGTCTATCTGGAGATCCCCCAGGACGTGTTCGCCGACTCGGCGGTGCCCCCGGAGCTGCCCTGGCCGACCGGCCACGACCCCGAGGCGGCTCGGTCGATGCCGACCCACGAACAGGTGCGCCGGGCGATCGAGCTGTTGTCGAGCGCGGAGCGCCCTGTGGTGGTCGCCGGTTCCGGCGCCTTCTTCTCAGGAGCGGGGGAAGTCCTCACGGAATTCATCGACCAGACGGGCATCCCGCTGACAACCACCAGCGCGGCGCGAGGCCTGGTCGACGACGATCACCCCGGTTGTCTGGGCGGGCTGGTCCACGGGGGGATCGCCCTGGCCTCGGCCGACGTGGCCCTCGTCCTCGGTTCCCGCTTCAACGCGAACCTCGTGTATGGCGGCCCACCCCTCTTCCCGCCGGGACAGAAGGTCATCCAGATCGACGTCCGACCGGAACACATCGGCGGCCTCCGCAGGCCGGAGGTAGCTCTCGTCGGTGACGTCGCTGCGACGCTACGGGCCCTGACCGAAGCCTGGACGGTGAGCGGGGACCTCTTCGCGGCGTGGGCGGGACAGGCCAGGCAGGGAGCTCGGATCAGCTGGCAGAGCTGGGACGAGCAGAGCGATCGTCCCGCTGGCGGCGGCCTGCACCCCGGCTGGCTGGCCAGGGAAGTGGCCCGATTCGCCGAGGAGCAGGGCCCCGGCACGTTCGTCTCGGACGGCGGCGACAGCGTTCTGTGGGGTATCGCGTTCTCCAAGACCCATCGGCCGGGGACGAATCTTTTCATCGGGTCGGCGATGGGGACCCTCGGGGTCGGGCTTCCCTTCGCCATCGCCGCGCGCGCGGCTCGGCCGGGTGAGCCGGTGTTCTGTTTCACTGGCGACGGGGCCTTCGGCCTCTCCGCCATCGAACTCGACACGGCGGCCAGGCATCGGCTGCCCGTGGTCGTGGTCGTGGTCAACAACGGCGGGTGGGGCGACGTCCGCCACGAGCAGCGCATGTTCTACGGCGAAGAGGCCGACCAGGGCGCCGTCCTCTCCCATATGCGCTATGACCTGCTGGCCGAGGCGGTTGGTGGCCACGCCGAACGGGTCACCACCCAGGGCGAGCTTCGTCCCGCGCTGGAGCGTGCGCTCAAGGCCACGGAGCAAGGAGCTCCAGCCGTGGTCGACTGCATCACCGACCCCAATGTGATGAGTGACCTGATGAGGAACCTGAGCGGCCTGAACGTCATGTGAGGCGGCCCTACCCCCGGCCGGTCCGGCTACCCTTCAGGCCGTTGGTCGCCGGATCCTTCGTCCCGACGCTCGTCGCGCTGGCCTTCAGGGCCCTCTGCCGTCTCTTCTCGCTCCGTGAGGCGCTCCTCCGCCCAACGAAGCTTGGCTCGGTAGGCCTCGATCGCCTCTTCCATCTGGCGCAGGTTCAGCCGGAGCGCGGCCACCCAATGGTGTCCCGGCTCGACCGACTCGTGCCCGAACTCGGCGGCGACGTCTCGGGCCACGGCCTCGATCTCCTCGGCTCGGGCCACCCTCGCGGTGAAGTCCTCCGGCTCTATCGGTGGCCCCGGCTGCACCTCACCCTTCGCCGCATACCCCTCGATGAGCTGGATGACCTGCTGGCGCACCCGGTTCAGGTCCGCCCCGAGCTTCTCCAGGACCTGGGCAGCCACGCCTTCGCCCTCTCGGATCAGGCCGAGCAGGATGTGCTCCGTGCCGATGTAGTGGTGCCCGAGCTGGAGGGCTTCCCGGAGCGCGAATTCCAGTACCTTTTTCGCCCGAGGGGTGAATGGGATGTGTCCGGTCGGTGCGGCCTCCCCCTGGCCGATGATCTCCTCCACCTCAGAACGAACCGCCATGCGCGAGATGCCCAGTGACTCCAAGGCCGTGGCCGCGACCCCTTCGCCCTCGTGGATCAGCCCCAGCAGGATGTGCTCGGTGCCGATGTAGCCGTGATTGAGCATCCTGGCTTCTTCTTGCGCCAGGACGACAACCCGTCGAGCTCGTTCGGTGAATCGTTCGAACATCGGTCCTCCTCGCCTACCCTGAACGCTAGCCTAGTCAGTCGTGGATGCCATCGAGCGCCTCGGATTGCCGGAGAGCCGATGGATCGACGTCCTAGGGCCTGTGCACTATCGGCTATGGGATGGGCCTCCGGGAGGTCCGACGTTCGTCTGCGTTCACGGCCTGGGAGGCTCGCTCCTGAACTGGGTCCCTGTGGCCCCGCAGCTTGCCCAGCGCGGACCCTTGGTGGCCCTCGACCTGGCGGGGTTCGGGCTCACCCCGCTCGAGGAGCGCGGTGCCGGCGTCGGCTCGAACTGGAGGCTGCTCGACGGGTTCCTCCGAGTGCTCGACCTGCCTCCGGTCGTCCTGATCGGGAACTCGATGGGCGGAATGGTCTCCTTGATCCAGGCTGCTCACACCCCGGCGAGCGTGGAATCGCTGGTGTTGGTCGATGCGGCCTTCCCGAGGACGAGCACCGTGCAGGGACAGTTCCATCCTCGGGTGGCATCGCTGTTCGCTCTGTACAGCACCACGCGCGTGGGCGAGTGGTTTGCCCGAATGCGCAGTCGCAGACTCGGCCCCGAGGGGCTGGTTCGGGAGACCTTGCGCGTCGCGGCGGCGAACCCCTCCTCTGTGGACCCGTTGCTGGTACAGGCGATGGTCGAGCAGACCCGGCGGCGCCAAGAGTTCGACTACGCGACGCCTGCCTTCCTGGCGGCGGCCCGCTCGATCTTTCGGGCCCAGGTCGCCCCGGGGCGCTACCGCGCTCTCGTCCGAAGCGTGGCGTGCCCGGCCCTCGTCGTGCAGGGGGCTCGGGACCGCCTGGTGCCCGTGGCGGCGGCAAAGCAGGCATGCGCCGATCATCCCAACTGGAAGCTCGTGGTCTTCGACGACCTCGGCCACATCCCCCAGATGGAAGCGCCGGAGCGCTGGCTACGAGAAGTCGAACAATGGCTGGACAAACGAGGAGAGAGCCAGACGGCTGCGGGCCTCTGACTACTTCCCAGCGGCCTTCCGGAGCTCGCCCAGCGCCTCCTCCATGGCAGCCGCCAGGAACTCGATGTCCGGGAGCGTGTCCCAGTCGGCGGTGAGCCCGAATGCCATGGTTCCCGCCAGGCTCGTCGTGGCTATGGAGAGGCCCATGGTTTCGACGATCGGCATCACCGGATACTGGGCAAGAAGCTTGGCCCCCGCGATGTACATGGGGATCTGTGGGCCGGGGACGTTCGACACGACCAGGTTGATCACGCGGGTCCGGGCGGCCAGGCGGGCCGCCATCGCGTGGATGGTCGGCGGCGCCCAGGCGCCGATGTTCATGAGGAACTCCGCGCCCACCGCGTAGTTGGACTCCTTCAGGTACTTCGTCCTTTCGCGGATCAAGGCGAGACGCTTCTTCCCCCCCATCCGCCCCACGGGTAAGTCGACGAAGATCGAGGAGACCCTGTTGCCCATGGCCGAGCGTTCGCCCTTGCTCCTGACCGAGACCGGGACCATGGCCCGGAGGAAACGCTCGCGGGTGGGCTCCTTCCGATGCCGCAGGAACCGGTACAGACCGCCCGCCACGGTGGCCAGCACCACGTCGTTCACGGTGGCTCGCAACGCCCGCTTGATGTCCTTGAAGGTCTGCACGGGAGCCTCGACCATGGCGAACCGCCGATTCGGGCCCACCTTGCGATTGAACGGACTGGGCGGGGCGAACACGCCACCGCTCACGACGTCTACCAGACCGCCCAGGATCTCGCCTGCCTGGCGAGCCACTCGGGCGGGCGTTTGCAGGGTGCGCTGGGCCAGGTCGGCGAGCCCCTGGGCTGGGTGCGTCACCTGATCCATCACCGCGTCCACCAGGAGGTCCAGGCGACCCGGCTCCTGCTCCGGTTCCCACGGCGGCGGAGTCAGGAGCTGAGGCTCGGGCGCGAAGTCGTAAACGGCAGATGCCAGGTCGATCGCGGCCAGGCCGTCCACCATGCAGTGGTGAACCTTCGTCAGGATGGCGGCCAGCCCGTCCTCCATGCCCTCGATCAGATACAGCTCCCACAGCGGCTTGGTGCGGTCGAGGGGCCGCGAGATGACCCTCTGCACGTAGTCGACCAGCTCGCGACGGCCCCCGGGGGAGGGCAGGGCCGCGCGACGTATGTGGAAGTCGATGTCGAAGTTCGCATCGTCGACCCAGACGGGCCTGGCCGCAGCGAAGGGCGGGAACACCACCTTCTGGCGGAACCTGGGAGCCAGATGCAGGCGCGAAGAGATGACCCGGACCATGTCCGGAAGCGTGAGCGCGCTGGTTGGCGCCGTCGATGGATCCAAGATGGCCACGCCGCCCACGTGCTGATGGACGGACGGCGTCTCCAAGTACAGGAACGAGGCGTCCTGTGGGCCCAGCCGCTCCACTCGTCATCCCCCTCTCGACCAAAGGTCGTCTTGGTCGAGGCTACACCTTGGGTCAGGCGAGGATGAGAGTTTTTCGTAGAGGGTCAGGCGTAGTGCCTGCAGTGCAGGCACTCGTACCAGTTGCCGTCCGGGTCCAGACGGAACATCGCCCGCATACCGCAGCTGTGGCAGTAGCGTACGACGTGGCCTGGCGAAGGTTGTGGCTCCTCCGTTTTCCCGTGGCGTCGAAGTGCTTCGACGTACCTCATGTACAGAGCGCCGGTTTGAAGCTCCTCGCGGGCTTGGGCCATGACCCACCCCCTTTCGTCGCTTCTTGTCCTTTCCCCCTGAGGCGATGGATTACTCATCACGGATTGTGATGACCCATCCCGGGCTGGGGGGACGTCGATGGGCTGAAGGCTCATCCCCCCGATCCCTCATCGCTCGAGTTGCCATCATGGCCAGGGCTCCTGGCATGCCTGGTTCCACCGAACGATCACGGGAGTCTCTCGCTCGAAGCCGAGCACGCTGATCGTGGCCGTTTCCAGAGCGAGGCTCCGGCCTTCCTGTGCTGGGAGGCCGATCCACCTCGCCGCGAGTACCCTGAGGAGGTGGCCGTGCGAGAACAGGGCCACGTCGCCACCGGCCCGCCGTGCTTCGGCCACGATCCGATCGGCCCTCGCTGCCACGTGCTCGGCGCCCTCGCCGCCCGGGACTCCATCGGACCACAAGGTCCAGCCGGGCCACTCCGTCCTTATCTCGTGGGTGGTCCGTCCCTCGTACCCGCCGTAGTCCCACTCCATGAGGTCCGGACGAATCTCTGCGACGTCACCCAGACCAGCCAGCCGGCATGTTTCAGCTGCGCGCTGAAGTGGGCTGGTCAGGACCAGGGCGAACCGCCAGTCCCTCAAACATGCGCCCACCACGCCGGCCTGCCGTCGACCCTCTTCCGTCAACGGGACGTCGGTGCGGCTGGTGTGCAGGCCCGCGGCACTCCATTCGGTCTCTCCGTGGCGAACCAGAACGATCTGGTGGCCCGCCTCAGGCACGGCTCACTCCACCGCGACGGGCCCGGCAGTCCTACAGAGCCGCCAGGGTCTGGCGGAGCCCGGTGTCGAGGTCGCGAGGCGTATAGCCCAGCTCCCTGCGGGCCTTGTCATCACTGGCCCAATACGTCACCCCGTCCCGCCGCGGTGATCAGCTCACGGAGGTTCGGGGGGAGCCGAATGATGCGAGTCACCAGGGGCGCCAGAGGGACGGAAGCCCTGATGAGCGGGGGAGGCATGGTGAACCGTGGTGGCCTGCGGCCGGAGAGTCCTGCGATCTTCTCGACGAGCTCGCCCATGGTCGTGAGCTGCCCTCCCAGGACGTAGGCCTCGCCGATCCGGCCCTTGTCGTGGACCAGGAGGATCCCTTCGGCAGCATCTTCCACGTGCACGAAGTTGAAGCCGGTGTGGGGGAACACCTTGAACTTCAGCCTTCTCGTCCGGACCTGATCGATGAGGTTCGCCAGATCCGAGGTGTCACCCGGACCATACACGCCGCCCGGCTGGGCGATCAGGAGAGGAGCGCCCTTCTCGATCAGGTCCTGCGCGATCTGGTGGGCACGGAACTTGGTCTCGTCGTAGTAGGAGAGGAAGCCATCACCCCGACGGTCATAGGTCTCGTCGACCACCTCGCCCCGCGTGTTCCCGAACGCGTTCACCGTCGAGATGTACACGACGCGCTGAACCCCCGCCTCCACCGCCGCCTCGAGCACGCGCTCCGTCCCCCGCACGTTCGCCTCCCACATCTCTGGATGCTGGCCGGCGGGGATCCCCACCTTGTACATCGCGGCGGAGTGGAACGCCGCATGGCAGCCCGGCAGCCCGGACTTCATGGCCGGCTCGTCGCCGAGGTCACCCTGGACAAGCTCGCATCCCATCTCTCGAAGGGCCCACGCCTTGTCGGGCGAGCGCACCAGGGCGACCACCTCGTCGTCCCGTTCCCTCAGCTTGCGGACGAGGTGACCGCCGATGAATCCCGTTGCTCCGGTGACGAACGCTTTCACCGGATAGACCCTATGGGATCGGAGGTTCGGCCGGGGCCTGAGCTCGGGCCACGGAGGCTGCCACGGCCGCGCCCAGGATCATGATGCCGCCCACGACCGTTCCCAAACCCACCCTTTCTCCCAGGAAGATCGCGGCCAGGGCGGCCGCGGTGAGCGGCTCGGAGGCGGCCAGGACCGCGGTGCGCACCGGCCCCAGCCGCCGAAGCCCGGCGAAGAGCGTGGCGAAGGCCCCGGCCGTGAACGCCCCCATGCCCAGCACCGGCGCCCACTGATGCCACCCGGTCGGGGCGTCCGCGGTCCCCGTGGCCACGGCGAGAACGGCGAGCGCGACCGCCGCCGCGGCCGCCACCCACATCGCTCCAACGAGCGAATCGGTTCGCTTCAGCACGGCGGCCGCCCCCACGAGATAGACGGCGAAGGTCAGCGACGACCCCAGCTCGAGCAGCACTCCGGTCCCGTCGATGTCCACGCCGCCCCCGGCTACCGCCACAACCGCCGCTCCGCCTACCGCAGCCACCAGCGCGCCGCCCAGCAGCCACCCGGGCAGTCCCTTGCCCATGACGAAGGCGATCAGGGCGACGGCAACGGGGTAGGTGAAGAACAGCAGGGTGGCTGCGGCGGCGGTGCCATGCTTGAGCCCGGCGAAGAACAAGGCCGCCTCAACGGCGTACCCGCCCACTCCCAGGAGGGCGAGTCGCCAGCCCTCTCTAGGCGCCGCGCGCAGCGGTCGCCGCAACAGGAGCAGGGCCGTGGCGAGGAGGCATGCGGCGAGGGAGAAGCGGACCGCCAAGAGCGACGCGATGGGCAGCCCTCCGGCGCGGGTAGCGATCTTCCCCAGCACGACCACCGCACCGAACTGCACCGAAGTGATGAGGATGAGGCCGACCCCCAGGAGGTCGACGCCCCGAGTGGACCGAAGGGAGGCCGCGCCGCTCTTCAGGCTCACGTCGGCCATGGTAGCGGCCGACCCACCTCAGGCCCTGAGAGGTCCGACCTTCCCTGGCAGGGATGGTCGTACTGGGCCGTATCCGGCAGCGGCGGCCCACGCTGCCGCGAGCCCGAAGAGCACGTCCTCCTCTCCAGGCTTGGCCACGAGCGACACCCCGATGGGCATGTCCTCGCTCGATCGACCGGCGGGTATGTTGATGGCCGGCAGACCGGCCAGGTTCACCGAGCACGTGAGCCACCCCGGACCCACGTGGCTCACCTCGACGGTCCCAGCGCTTCCCAGGTCCACGGTCGTCTGGTCGGCGCGGGGAGCCGGGTAGGGCGTGGTCGGGATCAGCAGAGCGTCCAGGCCATCCAGGCGCTGGCGGAACCACTGCCGGATCCGCTCTCGCTCCTTGCCCGACTCCCCCTGGTCCTGCTCCGTCTGGCGCTCACCGAGATCGAGCCACTCCAGTACAGAGGGGGCCACCAGCCGTCTCCGTTCGGGATCCTTGAGGAGGGGATGGGCGCGGGCGAACTCGACGGTGCACACTCTCATCCACAGGCTCCTGACGTGCTGCAGCCCCTTCCCGTCCACGTGCTGAACCACCACCTCCGCCGACTCGAAGGCCCGGCCCACGTTCCGAACGACCTCGAGTACCTCGTCATGGACGCGATCGGCGAAGAACCCATCGGGAACCCCCACGCGGAACCGCTTGTCGGTCGAAGGCGGCTCGCCCCGAACAGGAGCGCCGGCCATCACGGAGCACAGCTGCGCCAGATCCTCCAGGGTCGACGCGATCGGTCCTGGACAGTCCATCGACGGCGCCAGAGGCATGAGCCCATCCGTCGGTATCTGCCCGGTCGTTGGCTTCACCCCGAAGGTCCCGCACATCGACGCGGGGATCCGGATGGACCCCCCGGTATCCGAGCCCAACGCCCACGGCACCACCCCGGCTGCGACCGCGGCCGCCGATCCGCCGCTCGAACCTCCGGTCATTCGATCGGGGTCCCACGGGTTCCCCGTTCTGCCGCACGCGCTGACCAGGTTCGTGCCGCCTGCGGCAAGCTCGTGCTGGTTGGTCTTGCCCAACATGACCAGGCCCGCCTGCTTGATCCGCTCGATCACGGGAGCGTCGCGCTGGGCCATCGTGCCCCGGTATGCCGCGCAGCATCCGGTCGTCTCTTCCCCGGCGACGTCGAACAGATCCTTCACCGCGACGGGCACCCCGGCGAGCGCGGCGCGCGCCTCGGGAGGAGTGGAGTCGATCCGTCGGGCCTCTTGCATCGCCCGATCCATCCAGAGCTGCGAGAAGGCATTGGTGCACGGGTGCCAGGCGTCCGCCCTTCGAATGGCTCGCTCGACGAGCTCGACGCTGGCGACTTGCCCCGCTCGCAGCGCCTGGCCCATCTCCCCTGCCGTCTCGAGCTGCCCCTCTGGGAGCGCCATCCTCCGCTCTCATGTCTCCTCGGAGGCCCCCTGACTTCCGTCAGGTCGCCTCGCGAGCCTGGGAGCTGCGCGATCTGCTCGCGTAGCTCGCATTGCTACTCCCCCTGGACCCCCTACGAGATGATGAACTCCCGGACCCGGGCCACGATCTGCGGAATGGCCTGGTACATCTCGACCCCGTCGCCGAACATCAGCAGCTCCGCGTTGGGCATGATCTCCGCCAGGATGCGCCCGACCTCCGCGGGATGGATGTCGTCGCCCTCTCTGCAGATCAACAAGGTCGGGGCGGTCACCTTGCGCATCAGCTCGCGGTGCTCGAGAGGCCAGTCCTCGATGACTTCACGGATCGCCCGCGGGACGCCCATCGGGTTCAGCTCCTGGAGCATCTGGCGGTCGAAGTCGCGGAGCCACGGGAAATCCAGGTAGGTCCGGGCTCGCCCGGGATCGGACGTGATGGCCTCGATCGCTTCCTCCACCGACTTCCCATCCACGAGGCCGGCCGTGTGCAGCATCCGTTGCTTGTATTGGAACGGCTGGTCGAGTCCGGCAGGCAGCAGGAAGACGAGCTTGTCGAACCGATCGGGCTCCCTGGTCAGCAGGTGGCCGATGGCCCCAGCGCCGAGCGAGGTGCCGAAGGCGATCGTCGCCTCGTAGGCATCCGCCACGGCCGCCACGTCGCGGGCGAAGTCGGCGAACCTGTACCCGCGTTCCGGCGAGGAGCTGTGCCCGTGCCCCCGGAAGCAGAACCGCACCTTCTTCCCCGGCACCAACGGTGTGAGCGCGGCAAGTTCACGGCACGAGTTCATCAAGCCGTGAGCGAGGATCGAGATCGGCAGGCCGTCTCCGTCCGTATCGACGTGAAGGGTGACGTCCTCGGTGACGAGCTGGGGCATCAGGAGGTCCGGGCGAAGCCCTGGGCCCAGGAACTGATCCGTCGGTACCTCTCCTCCTGCCGGGCGTCGACCCCGCGAACGAGAAGGATCGCCAGGACGGCCCACGCAACCAGGGCCACGTCACCGGCCAGGAGAAGGGAGGAGGATGTGGTGGTGGTTGTCACGTCGGGAGCATCTGTGCCCAGGGTGGCCCCGATCTGCCACAGCGCCTGCATCGCCAACCGCCCCGCCCACCACACGCCCACGATGGCCGCCCCTCCTCGGGCCTTCCACTCGATGGCGCCGGCATCAGGGTCGCTGGCCTTCCAGAGCTCTCGAACGGTCAGGTACGGCAGCACGATGTTCGCGAATGGGATGAACCACCATCCCACGGCCCAGCCGGGCGAGTAGCTCAGGTCGCCCGCGCCAAGCGCTCGCAGGTTGGCATGGGCCCTGTACTGCCAGAGCAGCCACGCGAGGCCGGCCGGCAGGAACAAGAGGAGGGTGAACCCCCAGAAGGCCAAGGCGACGTTCTCGCTGTTCTGCGTGCGGATCGCGCCGGTCAGTCCCCGCTCGTACTTGCTGACGGTTCCGATGTGCGCGGCCCAGAACACGGTGTCCACCAGCGCAAGGGCGCCTGTGAGGGCCAGCAAGACGACCGTCCATTGGGCCCTTCCGTGCGCCGATCGATACGCCCCCGTCGCAGCCCGAGTGTCTGGCGGTGGGGTGCCGCCGTGCGGGACCTCCACTGCCTTCGGCTCCCACACCGAGAACTGGTGCCAGGCCTGATTCCATCCCTCATCCGTGCGAGGGAACCTCACCGCCGGACCACCGGGGACCTGGCGGTCCCAGATGCCGAAGAAATCGGATCCATACCCGAGCAGGTATCGATAACCGGAGTGGCTGAATCGGAGAGCGCCCTCGCCGATCCGAGGGCCGGCCTCGACGGAGGGCTGGGGATCGGCCTGCCGGGTTTGTGGCGGGGGGACGGTGAGATCGCTGCCGCACCAGCGGCATTTGATCGCCTCGTCCTGGATCTCCTCGGCACAGTACGGGCATTTCTTCATCGCGACACGTCTCTGGGGAGGGCCGAGCGGATGGCCCGGGCGATCTTCCTGGCCGAGATTCCCGCCCAGTCGCGCAGCTCCTCGGGGGTCCCGGACCCCGGCATCTCCGTGATGGCGAGCTTGATGACGCGCCCAGAGAGCTCCTTGCCTCCGACGGCCACCGCCTCGAGCACCGCATCTCCCAGGCCGCCCTCGAGCCAGTGATCCTCGGCCACGACGACCAGACCCGTTTCCTCGAGGGCGGAGCGCAGGGTCTCCCCGTCGATCGGCTTCACCGAGTAGGCGTCGACCACCCGTACGGCCACGCCGTCACCCGCCAGTTGATCGGCCGCCTTCAGGCCCTCGAAGACCGTCACGCCAGCCCCTACGATGGTGGCCCGGTCGCCATCGCTGGATCGAACGGTCTTGCTCCCCCCGATGGGGAATTCCTCGCCCTCCTCGTACAGCTTGGGGGTCTTCTCACGGGTGGTGCGAAGGTAGGAGATGCCGGGGAGGTCGAGCATCTGCTGCACCAGCCTGGTGGTCGAGTTCCCGTCTGCCGGATACAACACGGTCGAGCCGCGCACGGCGCGCATCATCGCCAGGTCCTCCAGGGCCATCTGCGACGGCCCGTCCTCCCCGATGGAGACACCGGCATGCGAGCCGCACAGCGCGAGGTCGGCCCGGCTCACCGCGGCCATCCGGATGAAGTCGTAGGCGCGGGTGAAGAAAGCTCCGAAGGTCGCCGCGACCGGCTTCTTCCCCAGCGCTTGGAGGCCCACGGCGGTGCCCAGCATGTTCTGCTCCCCGATGTACAGCTCGAAGAACCGGTCGGGGGCAACCTTCTGGAAGTCCTCGGTGTGTGTGGAGTTGGAGACCTCGCCGTCCAGGACCACCAGGTCGGGCTCGGCTTCCGCCATGGCGGCCAGGGTCTCCCCGAATGCCTTGCGGGTGGAGAACTCCTTGTCGTAGCTCGGGAGCTCGATGCTGGCTCCTCCCTCCGCCCCTTCACGGCTCACCGGCTCGGGCTTGAGTGGGGTGATCGTGATGTTCCGTCTGCCGCCCAGCTCCTCGATGGCCTTCTTGGCCTGGTCCTCGTCGAGGGCCTTTCCGTGCCAGCCCTCAGCATCGGCCAGGAACGAGACCCCGTGGCCCTTCACCGTGCGGGCGACGATCAGCGTGGGCCCCTGTCCGTCTGATGCCTGGCGATATGCCTGGTCGATCTGCCGGACGTCGTGGCCGTCGATCTGGATGGCCCGCCAGCCGAACGCCTCCGCCCGGGCGACGTACTTGTCGCCCTCCCACTGGAGCATCGTGGGGCCGCGCTGCCCCAGCCGGTTCATGTCGAGGGCCGCCACGAGGTTTCGGACCTCGTGGAACGAGGCGTTCGCCATCGTCTCCCACACCGACCCCTCGACGAACTCGGAGTCGCCGCACAGCACCCACACT
>WNFZ01000305.1_pt1 | contig 46928 bp, 46 predicted proteins | sample 5400081 | NCBI WGS metagenome assembly WNFZ01 (sample SAMN13153365, study PRJNA577476) | soil metagenome | isolation source: 80 cm soil or saprolite under grassland replicate 1 | place: USA:California | collected 2016-06-15
TGAACCGGTCGTCCGTCCCGTGGAACGCGATCATGGGCACCGCTCTTTGGTCCCTGCACGCGCTCCACGGCAGAAAATGGGCGGACGCCACCAGCCCGACCGCCGCGATGCGATCGGACAGCGTGCAGGAGAGGAGGAAAGCCATGCCTCCGCCATTGGAGAGGCCGTCGGCATAGATCCTCCTCGGGTCGATGGTGTAGGACGCCTTCAGGGTGTCGATCAACTCGGCGATGAAGCGAACGTCCTTCGCGGAACTGTCTCCCACACCCGCGTGCCAGGCCCGCGGCCCCCCGCCGCCGACGCCGGACGGGTACACCACGAGGAGCCCCTGCTCATCGGCCACCGCGTTCCACTGGCTCATCTCCATCTGAGCGGCCCCCCAGAGCCCCCCGCCGTGCATGCTGATGACGAGCGGCGCGGGCCGGGCGGGGTCGTAGCTCTTCGGCACGTAGAGCAGGTACGTGCGCTTCTCGCCCGACGACATGAAGCCGCCGTTGTCCCGGTTCTGGGCGTAGAAGGAGACGCACGTGACCACGGCCAGCGCCACGGGCGCGGCGAGGAGGACGAGCGCAGCGCGGAGGGCCGGTCTCCGGCCACCCATGCTCGCGGGGGCGGGCGGGACCGTTCCGCAATGCCGGTTCGACGCCACGGCCAGTAGGACGGCGGACGGCCGCACCAGGGGCACGGCCAGGATGGCCAACAGCACCAGGAAGAAGTGCCCGATGTGCGGCGTGTCGAGGATCCACGCGAAGACGCCGTAGAGGGCGAGCACCACGGCGAGCCAGGCCGCGGCGCCGGTCACGAGCGCGCGGCCGCCGAGCAGCCGGTCGCGATGGAGGCGGGTGGCGAGCCAGGCCGCGGCGCACATCTTGAAGAGGATCAGGACGGCGGGGATCCAGGGCACGGCGTTCCACAGGAAGATCCGCGCGTCCCGGCTGACGTTCAGGAGGTGGACGATGAGCCCGATCAGGACGAGCGACGACAGCCGGATGAGCACGCTCGACTTGACGAGCCCCTCGCGGCCGGTCAGGCCGATGGACAGCCCCTGCACGAGCTGCTTCCACGTGGTGGCCAGGAGTCCCAGGAGACAGAGCATCGCGAAGACCACCGCGCGGGGCGCGCCGAAGAATTCGGTCAACCCACGGGCCATCTTGATCACGACCGGCCAGCTGCCGGACACCGTGAGTCCCAGCGGCGCCGCGACGAGGACCACGAGCCAAGCGAAGAGCGTGCTCACCAGCGCCATCCTCAGCTTGGCGGCGACGATCGCCGCGGTGCTCAGGGGCCGCGTAGCCACGAACGGCGTCAAGCCGTAGGCGTTGCTCGCGTCCGGGTTCGACCGCCCGACCGTCACCGCCACGAAGGCGGCCAGGAAGGGCGGCGTGAGCAGCAGGACGACGAGCGCGATCCTGGTCAGGACGGGCGGCTCGTGGCGGACGACGTACAAGAAGAGAACCTCGAACGGAAGGAGGATGGCCACCCAGGCGGGCAGCGACCGCCCGTGCTGCCGCCACTCGAACCACGTCTGGGCGCGGGCGGCCGAGGGAAACCATCCGCGCCGGCGGGGAAGGACGTCGGCGATCCGGCCGAGCCGCGCGAACACACCCCGCCAATCGGGGGTCTCGCCGCAACGGGCCCGGCCCACGGCGTACAGGGCGGCGAGGTAGGCGAGGGGGACCAGTGGCGCCAGGATCAGGATCATGAGGGACTCACGGACCTGTAACTCCATGGCCGTGAAGACGACGGCGTCGATCGTGCTCAGCCACAGGACGGCCACGATCATGCGCAGGCCGGGCAGGCCGTAGGGCATCCACGCAAACGCCTGCAGCCAAGCGACGAACGCCGCGGCGAAGAGCGCGGGCCAGATCAGGGGTGCGGGGACCCCGGACGGCCACAGTGCGACGAGGGCCACCGCCACCCAGAGTCCCGCCATGGTGACGGTGCCGTAGAGCATCGGCCAACCGGCGAGCGCGGCCGTCGACACGGGCAGGGTGAACATGCGCGCGGGATAGAGCGAGTGGCGCGCGGTCAGGTCCCCGGCCAGGCCGTAGCTGAACACGGCCAGGAAGTACATGAAGGCGAACGCCAGGGGCACGTTCACCGTCAAAGCGAAGGTCATGGACCGCAGCGGGTGGATGGGGGCGCGCGGGCCGAGGATCACGAACCGGAAGGTGGCCAGGACGACGAAGTAGAGGCCGAGCGCAATCAGCCCCCAGCGGAGGCGTTGGCGGAATTCCCAGGCGAAGGCAGCGGCGGCCGAACGCATCGCCTTAGGCGTCCGGCTCGGACGCCGCGTGGATGCCGACGTGGGCGAAGAAGAGCTCGTCGAGGGTGGGCGCGCGCTCGGCCAAGATCTGGGCGCCCCAGCCGGCCAGGGCGGCCCGCAGCTCGCCCAATCCGTCGCGGCAGACCGCCGTCCAGTCCTGGCCGGCACCGTCCCAGCGCAGCACGCCCGCGACCGCGGGGGGCCGGGGCCGCGATTCCGGAAAGCGGACGGTGACGCAGCGATGAGACTGCTTCATCGCGTCCAGCGGCGCGCTCAGGGCGACCTTGCCGTGGCTGATCATCGTGACGTGATCGGCGACCTGCTCGACTTCATCCAGCAGGTGCGAGGAAAAGAGCACGGTGCGGCCTTCGTGGGCGATGGTGCGGATGACGGCGCCGAGGATGTCGCGGCGGACGATGGGATCGAGGCCGGACGACGGCTCGTCGAGCACCAGCAGCTCGGGGCGGTACGCGAGCGCCAGGAGGAGCCCGGCCCGCGCCTTCTGCCCCTTGGATAGGGTCTTGATCGTGGCCGCGGGGTGGAGGGCGAACGTCTGCCCCAGCTCCTCCGCGTACGCGTCGTCCCAGCCGGGGTAGAGCGCGCGCGAGTAGCGGATCAGCTCGTCGACGGTCATCCAGCCGGGGAGGTCGTTCTCCTCGGAGAGATAGCCGATCCGCGACAGGACGGCGACGGGCTCGGCGACGGGGTCGAGGCCGAAGACGCGCACCGAGCCGCTCTCCGGCCGCAGCAGCCCCAGGACGTGCTTGATGAGCGTCGTCTTGCCCGCCCCGTTCGCGCCGACGAGGCCGTAGACCGCCCCGCGGGGGACGGACACGCTCACCGAGGTCAGGGCCGTCGTGGCACCGAACCGGCGCGTCAGCTCCGAGACGTCGATGACGGGCTCGCTCACCCTCGACGCTCCTCAGGCTGGTTCGTCATGGGGTGACTATTAAGCACAACTCGCCGGGCGGTTACAGTCGGCTACGAACCCCCGGGCTGGCGGGTCACAAGCTCCGCTTCGATATGGCTGGAGGAGATTTGCGCCGACGGCGGCGCGAGGTCGTTGTCGGCTCAGGGAGGGGTTGGCTCCTCAGGTAGGATTCGAACCTACAACCCTCCGGTTAACAGCCGGATGCTCTACCATTGAGCTACTGAGGAACGGGACTCCTCGAACGCCAAAAAAGCATTCTAGGGACCGCTCTCTGAGGTGTCAACATTGAGCTGGGGGGCGACTTCGGGCCGCGGCTCTCTCAACCGGCCTTGGTCAGCTCCGACAGCACCAGCTTGGCCACGGCCTTGAGGGTCTCGAACACCCCCGTCCCCTTCATGGCCACCGCTTCGATGACGGGCTCGTCCTTCTTCCGGAGCAGCCGCACCATTTCGGCGGCGGGGGTGACGTTGGGCAGGTCGCGCTTGTTGATCTGAAGGACGTAGGGGATCGTCATGAGGTCGTAGCCCTGGGTCTTCAGGTTGATCACCAGGTTGGCGATGGCCTCCACGTTGGCGTCCATGCGCTCGACCTGGCTGTCGGCCACGAAGATCACGCCGTCCACCCCCTTGAGGATCAGCTTCCGGCTTGCGTCGTAGAAGACCTGGCCGGGAACGGTGTAGAGGTGGAAGCGGGTCTTGAAGCCCCGCACGGTGCCGAGCTCCAGGGGGAGGAAGTCGAAGAAGAGCGTGCGGTCGGTCTCCGTGGCCAGCGAGATGAGCTTCCCCTTGGCCCCCGGGTTGGTCTTGTCGTAGATCCACTGCAGGTTCGTGGTCTTCCCGCACAGACCCGGCCCGTAGTAGACGATCTTGCAGTTGATCTCGCGGGAGGCGTAGTTGATGAAGGTCATCGGTCGCCCTTCTGGTCCCTACTCGCTGAAGAGGCTGTCGATGTCCTCGTCGGTGATCTCGGCGAAGGGGCTCTCGAAGGTGGTCCCCGCCGCCTGTTTCTCCTTCTCGACCTTGGCCATGATGCGGGCGAACACGTCGTTCAGCTCCTGCGACGCCTTCTTGACGCGGAGGCGCACGAGGCCCAGGGACGACCGCTCGTCGAAGATCACCACCAGGATCACCCGCTGGGCGACGATGGAGATGTGGATGTTGTCCCGCTCGCCCTCGTGGAAGAGGATCGAGAACTCCTTTTCGCCGATGAGGCGGGCCAGGCCGTCGGTGGCGGCCACGTTGCCGGCGGTGAGGGAGGCGAGGGAGGTGGTGTCGAGGTTCTCGATCTCGCCGTGGGCGGCGATCTGCTGGCCGTTCTTGTCGACCAGGAAGACCACTTTGGAGTTGGCGTCGACGCGGAGCTTCGAGATGATCTGCTTGATCTGGTTGAACTCCTCCTCGTACATGACGATATCTGGCGCCGCCATTTCCGTGATCCTCCTCTGAAGCCTACCGAAGGCTGGCCGGGACCGGACGGGCCTCGCAGGAACGCAATAGGGTAGCCTGCGGCCCTGGGGAATTCAACGCGGGGAGCGGGCGTCGACTCAGTATTCGCGTCGTCCTTCCATTGCCTTGGCCATCGTGACCTCGTCGGCCCATTCGAGGTCCGACCCTACGGGCACCCCCATGGCGATCCGGGTCACCCGGACCCCCAGGGGCTTGACGATCCGGGCGAGGTAGACCGCCGTGGCCTCCCCTTCGACGGTGGGGCTCGTGGCCAGGATCACCTCCTCGACCCCGCCCTTCTTGAGCCGGTCCAGCAGTCCCTGGATGCGCAGCTCGTCCGGCCCCACGCCCTGGAGGGGCGAGAGCGCTCCGTGCAGCACATGGTAACGCCCGCGGAAGTCCCGGGTCTTCTCGATCGAGATCACGTCGCTCGGCTCCTCGACCACGCAGACGATCCGGTCGCTCCGGGCGGGGTCGGAGCACAGCGCGCAGACCTCCCGGTCCGTGATCGCGTTGCAGATCGAGCAGGCGCGGATTCCGTCGAGGAGGGTGCCTACCGCTTCGGCCAGCCGTCGAGCGTCGTCCGGGGAGCCACGCAGCAACTGGAAGGCGATCCGCTGCGCGGACTTGGGCCCGATGCCGGGGAGCTTCCGAAGCTCGTCGATCAGGCGGGCGACGGGGGCTGGATAGTCGGTCACAAGCCGGGAATTTTCATTCCCCCCGTCAGGCCGCCGACCTTGCTCTGGACCTCGTCGTCCACCTTGCGGCTGGCCTCGTTGACGGCGGCGAGGATCAGGTCCTGGAGCATCTCCACGTCGTCCTTGCTCACCACCTCGGGGTCGATGGTGAGGCTCTTGAGCTGCTTCTGGCCGTCCATCTGGACCTTCACCATGCCGCCCCCGGCGGTGGCCTCCACCACGAGGGCCGCGATCTCGGCCTGGATCCGCTCCTGCGCCTGCTGGAGCTGCTTCATCAGCTTGCGGGGGTCGCCACCGAAAGGGTTCACGCGCTCTCCTTGGCGGGCTTGGCTTCCCGCACATCCACCACCTTGCCCTCGAACAGGTCCAGGGCCTCCTGGACGGCCGGCTCGCGTTCGGCCTCCTTGCGAAGGCGCTCGCGCTTGACCTGATCGGGGGAAGGAGGGGCGTCGGGCTCGGCGGGGACGGCGCCCGACCCGACCCGCACCTTCATTGGACGGCCCGCGGCCCTCTTCGCGAGCTCGCGGTACTCGTCGAGGTGCATGCCCGCGAAGGCCACGAAGTCGGGGGCCACCTCGAGCACCAGGGTGTCCCCCTCGAGGCGGGCGGCGGCGTTGCGGAGCGGCTGCCCGAGCGACGGGCGGGGCGCGCCGAGGTCGATCATGGCGGCCAGGATCGCGGACGCTCCTTCGGGAGGACCGGCCGGGGCCGGAGGCGGCCCGGCGGAGGCCGTCGGGCCAGGGACGGCGGAAGGCGCGGCCGGCCGGCCGTCGAAGAGAGTCGCGCGCGGAGGCGACGCCGGGCGGACGGAAGACGGCGGGCTCGCCGGAGCGCCTGCCCCCTCGGCCAGCCGTTGCACGCGGTCCACCAGGTCCGCGAACGGCATGAGCCGCCGCATCTGGACGAGCGTGAGGAGGGCCAGCTCCAGGGTGACCCGCGGGTCCGGGGCGAATCGCAAGTCGGCCTCCGCCCGGGTGAGCACGTCGAAGACCCGCAGCAGGTCCTCCTCGGAGAAAGCCTCGCTGAGCGGCCTCATCCGCGCGCGCTCCTCGGGAAGGATCGCGGACAGGAGGCCGCTCTCCTCCGGGGCCAGCTTGAGCAGCAGGAGCTCCCGGAAGTGCAGGAGCAGCTCGCGGGTGAAGTTGCGGTAGTCGGCCCCGTAGTCGGCCAGGCCCTCCACCAGCTCGAGCACGGCCAGGCTGTCGCCCGCCACCGCCGCGGACGAGGCCTTGAACAGCAGCTCGCGGTCGATCAGGCCGAGGAGTGCTTCCACCTCCTCGTCCTTCACGTCGTTGCCGCTGAAGGCCAGGACCTGGTCGAACAGGGAGAGCGCGTCGCGCACGCTGCCCTCGGCGGCCCGCGCAACCTTCCCCAGCGCCTCGTCGGAGACGCGGATCTTCTCGCCGTCCGCGACCTTGCGCAGATGGGCGAGCAGCTCGCGGGCGGGGATCATGCGGAAGTCGTACTGCTGGCAGCGGGAGAGGATGGTGTCCGGGATCTTGTGGTACTCGGTGGTGGCGAAGATGAACTTGACCCGCGGGGGAGGCTCCTCGAGCGTCTTCAGGAGCGCGTTGAAGGCCCCCGTGGAGAGCATGTGGACCTCGTCGATGATCCAGATCTTGAAGCGGTCCCGGGCCGGGCTGTAGCGCGCGCTCTCCCGGAGCTCCCGTACCTGCTCCACCCCGTTGTTGGTGGCGCCGTCGATCTCCTGCACGTCGAGGGAGCTCCCGGCCTTGATCTCCTTGCAGGACGCGCAGAGGCCGCAGGGGTCGGGGGTGGGCCCGTCGCCCTTCGCGCAGTTCAAGGCCTTGGCCAGGATGCGCGCGGTGGTCGTCTTCCCCACGCCCCGGGCCCCGGAGAGGAGGAAGGCGTGGCCGATGCGGCCCGAGGCGAGGGCGTTCTTCAGGGTGCGGGTGAGGGTCGGCTGTCCCACGACCTCGTCGAAGGTCTCGGGCCTCCACTTGCGGGCTAGCACCTGGTAGGACATGGTTCGGGGTCGGTCGTGGACTCGAAGCGGACCGGCCCCACGTGAACCCCGGCTGTCCTGCGGCACACGCGAGGGGCGTCTAACCGTTGCTCCCTTCCGGGCCTGGCGGGGTTCGACGTCTCGAGTTGCGCAGGGCCGGGATTCACGCGTGGCCGGCCCGAGCTAGAAGCCTACCTCAAAGGAGGAGGAACCGGAAGCAGGGGTCAGCGACCGGGTGCTCTGCGGCCACGGGCAGGTTCACAGCTTGAAGCGGACGCCTCCGTAGAGCTTGAACTGGTTGAGATCGCTCACCAGGTCGTAGCGGGCGTTGGCAAAGAAGTGCATCGACTTGGCGTGCCCGAAGACCACTCCGGCCAGGAGATGGACGCCGATCTTGGTGGAGCTGTCGGAGTCGCTGAACCCGAGTACCCCGACCTGGCCCTTGAGGAGATGCGCGCCGAGCCCCGCACCGACGGAGATGTTGAGCGACTTGCGGACCGTGGTGTAGAGGGCGTTGGCTCCCACGTCCAGGTCCCGTATCGAAACGTCCAGGAGGCCCGGGAAGGAGGCGGTCTTCTTCCAAAAGCCGAGCTCGGGCTCGACCACGAAGTCCTTGGCTACCTTGTACTGCGCGTTGGCGGTGAACCAGATGGTGCCATCCACGTCCGATGGCTTCACGAACCCAACCCCCAGACCGAACGTCTTGTCCTGGGCCCAGGCCGGAGAAGCGCCGCCGGCGGCGGCCACCAACACGAACGCCGCGAGAATCCGTCTCATGGTCGAGCCTCCTTTTCTGACCCGCGGTCGACAACCGTCGATGAGTATCAGGGAAACGACGGACACGAGTGGGTGATGGGAATCACACGTCGCCTGGGCTGGGCAAGCCTGGTGGGATCGGGGCATCCCTATGACTTCAAGGTCGACGACTTCAGAGACCCGGAGAAAGCCGTTCTCCGCATGATGCAGTACCGCAAGCCCGGCAACCGCTGGCCTGACAATGCTCGTCTTGCTGCGGGGTCCTTGGCGGTCCGCGATGGGCTGGTCTGCCGGCGACCCGTGCCGCCCCCTTCTCCCTAGGCCTCTCGCAGAGCGGTGAAGATCCGCCCTCGGTAGGGCACCCCCCGGAGGCAAGCTGGCGGAGAGAGAGGGATTCGAACCCTCGGTGCCGGGGTTACCGGCACACGTGATTTCCAGTCACGCCGATTCAACCACTCTCGCATCTCTCCGTCTTTGAGCCGGGGGGTGCTCCGTCGCACCCCCCGGACCCCCCGCTCGCTACGCGGGAATGAATCCCGCTTCGCTCGCCGTCCGTTGCTCAAGTCCTGAGGCCGCGTCGCACCCACCGGACCTGCGGGCCACACCCAGTCCCCGGTGGCGGAGAGGGTGGGATTCGTTCCCTCGCTCGCCGCTCAAACCACCTAACTTACACCAACCACTCACCCGCCACAACCGCGACATCCGCTCAAAAGCTGGGATAGAGGTACGTATCGGGTACGCGGTTCACTTCGCCGTCACCGACAGCAGCGTAGTCCCATTGCTCTTCTTGCTCAGGAACCGGAACCCCGTCACGTAATCGCCATTCCCTTGGTAGTACAAAATGCGCCGGACCGGACTGAACTCGACCAGAGGGGGTTCCCGGCCGTCCCCGAAGAACACGTAGACGAGGAGATTGTCTTTCGCATCGGCGTAGAAGGAGCTGCTCGCCGCCACGGGGCGGTGGATCACTTTTGTCATGCACGGCATTTTCGGGACCAGGTACCACGTCGTCCCGAGCGGCGCTTCCAGGTATCCGTTCTCGCACGTGAGAACGATCGGCGTCTCCCCGGATAGCCACGCAAACGTCGCAGGGAAATCATCCCAGAGCTTCCCTGCCTTCTCGCGCCCGCCGAGAAGCAAGACGAAGGTGAGCACGATGAACAGCAGGAACGCCAGCTTCGGTACCGCGCGGCCAATCCATGATGCATTGCCCGAGAAGAGGAGGATCAGGGCCAGAAGAGCCAGCTGCGCGATCAAGGTGGGATCGCTCTTTATCGGAACGAACGTGAGGTACGCCCCCATGGTGAGCTCAGCCACGATGATCGTCCTCACGTGCTCCCACGCCTTCTTGAGTCGCTCATCCTGCGCGGCCAGTACGGCAAGGACGGGATCGATGGTCCCGAAAAGGTAGATGAGTCCGGCACCGAGGGGCAGCACAGTCACGAGCGCCGCTATCGTCGGTGTGCCCGTCAACGCGGCTATGAACACCAGGATCGGCCAGACGGTGACGAGCGCCATCGCCCGGCGCACCCATACCGTCGCTTGATCCATGAGTCGGGAGTATACTCGGCTCGGCGAACCAGGGTAGCGAGTATGTTTGACCTGGGGCGTGGAGCTTCGTTCGGGTTGCTCACGCGCGAGGGAGAGACGGCCTCGCCGGACTCCAAGTTGGTGGGCACCCGAGAGCGAGGCTCCGATGAGCGACGGATGGAAGCCTCTCGAAGGTCACCATTACACCGTGAGGGAACTCGCCGAGGAGTGGAATGCTTCGGCGGATTACATCCGGGACCTCTTCGAGGAGGAACCCGGGGTCGTGATCTGGGTCCGGCGAAAGCCGGGGCGGAGGGCGTACCGCATCATGAGGATCCCCTGGAACGTCGCCCAACGCCTCTATCGCCGTTCGCAGGTGGCCGCCTGACGCGGCCGCCTGGTGTACCGCGGAGCGTCCCCCCGCGGTACACGAAGCCCCACGCGGGATAGGCCGCTAACCCCGCGTATCTAACATGCTTACTGGTTCGCCACCTATCCATTCCCGACCGAAGGGTTTGTCTCTCCCTTCTTCGTTCGTGAGTGTCAAATCGGGGGCGAGGCGCAGAGCCGTGAACCTCGGCTGCCAAAAGGTAGCACCATGAGTGCGGGTCAGATCGTTGCCTTGGCTTTCGCGGTGCCCTTGGTCCTCCTCTTGATCTACTTCCTCTTCCGCACCGAACGCGCCGGGGAGCTCGCGGAGCAGCGTCAGAAGGTCCTCAAGAAGTTGCCGGACCTCATCGTCACCGCGCCCGGGATCGTTGTCTCGTACCGTCCGAGCCCGGAGAAGCTCTCGGTCTTCACGCTCTCGGGAGGCGAGGCGGGCGTAAGCAAGAAGCTCAGCGAGATGCTCGCCGCGAACCCCGACACGGACCTTGCCAAGTTCGCGGACTCCTTCGGCATCACGGTGACGAACGTTGAGCGGAAGAAGCCCGAGGACCGCTCGTATCCGGGGATCATCATCGGTCACGACTGATGCCGGCGTTCCTCCTGCCCGACGACGTCCGCGACCGCCATGTCTATGTCCTCGGGACGACGCGGTCGGGGAAGTCGACTCTCCTCGTGAACCTCATCCGCCAAGACATCGCCCAAGGGAAAGGGGTCGGTTTCATCGACCCCCACGGGGATGCCGCCGAGTCCGTTCTGCGCTTCATCCCCGAGGCACGTGTCGCCGACACTGTGTACTTCGAGCCGACGACCTACCCGATTGGCCTCCAGACCCTCTCGGCCGAGGACGAGACTGAGGTGGAGCTCCTCGCCGATGATCTCCTCGTCACCTTCCGGCGCCTCTCTCAGTCCTGGGGCGAGCGGATGGACTCGATCTTCCGCTATGCCTTCCATACGCTCCTCAATGTCCCCGGGACGACCTTCCTCGACCTCTACAGCCTTCTCACGGACGAGGGGTTCAGGCGGCGCATCGTCGCGCAACTCACCGACCCGATTCTCGTGAACTACTGGACGAACGAGTACCACCATCTCCCGAAGGACGCCGCCGCGCCGATCACGACCCGAATGACGAAGTTCGTTCTTTCGAAGACCCTGTCGCGCATCTTCGGAACGACGGACACGCTCAACCTGAACGACCTCATGGACCGCCGCGGCATTCTCGTGGTGAACCTCGGCCGGCTCGGCGAGGACGCGGCGGCAATCTTGGGCTCAATCCTCGTCTCGCAGCTCCAGATCGCGGCGCTCCGGCGGGCCCGCTTCCCGCCGGAGCGCCGCGTCCCGTTCTACCTTTACGTAGACGAGTTTCAGAACTTCTCGGGGTTGTCCTTCCACCGGATCCTCTCCGAGGCGGGGAAGTTCGGCCTGTGTCTCACCCTCGCCCACCAGGGCCTCTACCAGCTCGACGAGAAGACCAAGCAGGCGATCCTCGCGAACGCGGGCGCCGTGATCCTCTTCGCCCTGGGCGCTGAGGACGCGGACTTCTTCGAGCATCATCTCCGGTACCGCCCACCCCGGGAGAGGCACTGGGTGGGGGCCTCGGGCGAGCGTACGATGCGAATCGCCGCCGAGGGTTGTTCGCCGCGGAACCTCCGCCCTTTCGAGATCGTCGTCACGACCCACGCACGGGCGAGAGCCGCCAGGACCTTCCCCCTCCCCACACCGCACCAGGACCTTTCCGGGGAGATCAAGGCCCGCATGAAAGCTCGTCTACCACGGCCAGCGGCCCGGCCGGAGGTCTATCTGGAAGACGACTTCGAAGTCGCTCCCTCGCCGAAGCCTACGAAATAGCGCCACCGAGACCGCCGAGAATCCCTAGATCCGTGCCTCTCGCCTGAATCGTTCCTTCCCTTGCGGGAGGAGCGCACGTGCTTCACGCTCGCCGCCGTGCGGCTCACCGCTCGGCGCAGGGCGATCCTCAAGGACCTTGTCGAGAAGCCCTACCTCACGAGCACCGACTTCTACGCCCTCTGCCCGCAGCAGTCCAGTCGCGGGCTCCGGCGGGCGCTTCGGGACTTCGCCCGGCTCGGCTACCTGCGGCGAAACCCGCTCCCGGAAGACGAGCCCGTCGATGGCGCGCCCCTTCGCTGGGAGTACGTTTACTGGCTTTCCGAGAAGGGCCTCGACCTCGCCCGGAGGGCGGGCCTGGATCCCCGAGGCCTGGGCTTGGCGAGCGACGAGAAGTCGCCGTACATGTTGCCGCACGACCACGCCGTGACGGCCTTCCACCTCACGTTGGACCGAGCCATCGGTGAGGAGGTTTGGTGGAGGCAGGGTGAACTCAAACACACCTTCGAGGTCGGCCGGCAGTCCTACACGGTGAACGCCGACGCTCTTTTTTACGTGGGCGGCTACTACTACTTCCTCGAGATCGAACGCTCCAAGCAAGGGCACTACCGGAGCGGCGAGTCCGGCCTCATGAAAAAGGTCCGCGGCTACGTCGAATACGCCCGCAGCGGATCCTACAGGCTGCGCTGGCCCGAAATGCGCGGGTTCTTCCTGCTGGTCGTCGTGGAGAGCACGACGCGCCAGACCAACCTCCTGGAGATATTGCGGGTGAGGTATCCGCAGCCGCTGCTCCGCGTCACGACCGTGGACGCCTACAGGGCGGACCTCCTGGGCGCCATCTGGCAGAGCCCGAAGGATTGCCACGAGGGAAAGGTCCACTCCTTGAGGACTGAGGTTCAGGTCCGGCCCTAACTCGGCTCCCCGCCCTTCTCTCTCTTCAAAGCCTCAACTCGTTTCGACAACCTCAGGGCCACGCCCTCAAGCGTGCTCAAGGCGGCCTCGTCGGGGTTGTACGGCTCGCCCCCCATGTTGATGGGTGCGTCCTCGCGATTGGTCAGCCGCGTGAGATCGTGATCGAGGATCGTCTCGATCGCGGCGCACAGATCGAGTACGAGGTACCGATTGCCCTTGAAGGGATCTCCGCTCGACGGAGGAAGGTCGCGTATGGTGTCGCTGAAACGATGAAGCGCCGCGAGGCTCTCCTGGTAGCGTTCGATGAGCTGCTCATGCTCATGGCCTTCCGTGCCCTCCTCATGAGGTCCGCGTTCCTTGGATTTCATCCTGCTGGTGCATGTGTTCCGACCTTGAGCTGGGTATGCACCCAGCATATGGCGTGGGTCAGTGCCGTCAAGGGCGCGGCCTGTTTGCTGCGTTCGGGGAAGCTGAGCTGTCCGCGGACCTGCCGCGTGCGGCAGATGTCGCCGTCTTTGCCGCTTCGGGGCGCGCCGTAGGCTGAGAGCAGATCCTCACAACCAAGCGTACAGGAGGCCGGCTCCGGTACACCCGGTTCCGGGCCTCCCGTCACCCACCTTTCAGGGGCGCAACGCCCTTGTTTCCCCCAAACCCGAAGAGCCAAGAAGGAGTCGGTCATGCATGTCGCGTTCGTTGAGCGGTCGAACGGTCCCGAGCGCCTCGTCGCGGAGGCCGAAATCGTCTTCGACGAGCCGGGGCCCCTCTGGAACATGAAGCTCATCGGCTTCTCCCTCTGGCGAGATCCAGTCGGCGACCTCTACGTCACATTCCCGTCCCGCGCCTTCGGAGCCGGCCCCGAGCGGCGATACTTCGACTACCTCCGATCGGTCGACGGCGACGCCGCGAACGTCAAGAACGTGAAGTCGTGGATCCTGGCAGAGTACCGCCGGTCTGCCAGCCGCGAACCGTCCGGGGCATCGTCTCCCCGCTCCGATCGGGAGCGGATCTCAGGCGAGGAGCCCCGGTCATGACTGGCCTCATCGCCCACCGGGGCGACAAGCTCCTCGGGCGGCGAGATCTCCTCGCCTTGACGGCCCCGGAGCCGACCACGCACATTCCGCTCGGCGAGTTCCCCGGTGGACTCGCGTGATCGTCGTGCGGCCCTACGGCCGCCGACGCTTCGCCCTCTACGAAGACGGGCTACTCCTCGCCGTCTGCTGCTACCGCAAGGGTGCAGAGGCGGTGAAGGAACGGATCGAGCAGCTCACGGGCCGGATCGCCGAGCTGGAGGGGGAGTCCGGCCTCCCTCGCCAGCGAGACGACCTTCCTCAGCGAAACCGTCTGACATGGAGTGCCTGATCTGGGAAGAGCGCCTCAGCCATCTCGAAGGTGCTTCTTCGAGCGCGTTGTGCGGCGAGCCGACGGAAAAGGGAGACGGGAGAGACTCCCCATCCGGCGGCGACTTCACCGGCTGCGAGACTGCCGACTGTGAGCGGCACGCAGGCCGGAGGAAGGATGGTGACGAATGACCCACTGCCCCGGTCCGTTCACCGGGGAGGCCTGCCACGAGCCTGAATCGTGGCTTTTTTCTTCATTGACTCTCCCCGAGGCTCCCTCTATCTTCAAAACCGCTTGACCGGGCGAGAGTTCCGGGCGATCCGGCTCCGCCTCGGCCTCACGCAGGGTGCCTTGGCCAAACGACTCGGCATTGAACGGACCACGATCTACCGCTGGGAGCACGGCAAGTTCCCCATCACCAAGATGGCGGCCCTGGCCGTGCAGCAACTCGACGCCGAAGCGCGCGGCCGGGGCTCCCGAAGCCGAGGATAACGGAGCCTCCTTCCCACCCTCCGCAAAAAGCGCTTGACGCGTGATGTTGCACGGTGCAACACTGGCTCTCCTTCAAACTAAGGAGGTCATATGAGAAGGATTGTCGTACTGGGGGCGGTGCTGTCGCTCGCGGGGTCATCGGCGCGAGCGGCGGACACCTCCCCGCCCAGGCCCCGTACCCCGGCAGGAACGCTCGAGAGCCAAGCCATATCGCTCGCCCTCGAGAGCCAGACGAACGCGGCTCAGCAAGCCGGGGCGGCCAAGCCGCCGGGCTTCGCCGAATGGATGGGGAAGCTCGAGGCAGCGAAGGATCGCCGAAAGAGCGGTCGGACGCTTTTCTGGAGCGGCATCATCGTCGGTACCGTGGTGCCGATCATCGGTATCGCCGCCGGGTCCACGGGGACCACGGCCGGTGGGAAGAGCTACGTATTCCTCACGCTCACCGGGCTCGTCGGCGGCGGTGGCCTCGCCACCTACGGCGGCTACAAGGCCCACAAGGCCTCCGAGGACATTCAAGACCTCGACCGCGAGGGCCGGATCAAAGGGTACCTGAGCCGCAACCGTACCTCGGGCGTACGGCTCGCCATCGCCATTCGGTTCTGAGCGCCATGCCTCGGGTCACCTCGGGCTCGACGATCTCCGAGAGCTTCAGTGGCCAGGCGGGGACGTTGGGTAACGGGTGCAATGCGGTGAACGACGAGCTGGAGTTTACGAGGCGGTGAGGAACCGCACGGAACGTTGGCTGGGCAGAACGCGAGTATCACGTTCGGGAACCAGCGCCGAGGGGAGGTGAGAGGAGATGGCGAACAAGTGGGAGCACACGGGACCGGGGGGCCACATCCTGGACCGCGTGATCGACACCGTGACCTTGGGTGTCCTGGGAACCAAGGAGGTCGTTCGGAATACCGAAACCGGCGAGTACCGGGAGGTGTACGTTGGGCATGACCAGAAGGTAGGTGACGCGGTCGCGAAGGGCCAGTTCATCGACAAGACGTGAGGTGACGGTCACCCCAGCAAACCGTGGCGTTCCGGCCGGACCGACCCGGTGCTTCTGCCGGCCGGATCTCTCCACAAATCGCGGCTTCCTCCGTTCCTTCCGGTGTCCTCATTCTTTCCTTGACACCCGGCCTCTCTGGGAGCGATACTAAAAAAATCCCGGATTCCAATCCTTCCAGAAAAATGAGACGCCGTATTCTATTCTTCGGCACTCCGCTCCTCGTCGCCGCCCTGGCGACGGCGCTTGTGCTTTTCTTTGCGCCGAAGGCGAGCCCAGGCCCCAACGTCCCGCACGCGGACGAGAGTTCAGACCGCGACGAGCCCCGCGTCGTGTGGTCGCCCGAGTCGGTGACGGCCACTGTGTCGCCGAGCGAGACGCACTCCGTACAGGTCACCTTTGTTGCCTCGAAGAACCTGCGGCGGGCGGTTCTCGACGTGTCGCCGGAGCTCACCTCCCTGGTGCATGTCGAGCCCACTTCGATCGAGCGCGTCGGCAAGGATGAACCGGTCCAGGTTCAGCTCGTCTTCGCTCCCGACTCCTCGGCGGGGCTCGGGACCGCGACCGGGACGATCCGGCTCCGCAAGATCGAAGGGGAGAGCGACCCCAAGGAAGAGAACGACCTTTTCGCGCCGCTCTTGCCGGTCACGCTCAACATTTGGCAGCACCTCACAAACGTGCATGACGGCTACTCGCTCCTCTATCCGCCTGAGTGGATAGCTTCCTCGAGTGCACTCTTTGGGGCCAATCTATATGCCCCCGAAGCTCAGGCGAACCTCGATGCAGACGAGCACTACACTCCACCAACGATGACGCTCCGCATCCTTCCAAACCCGAGCCATGTTCCTCTTTTTGACTTCGCAACTGCCGCCGACGGCGGCTGGTATAGCCAGTACTTAGCTCGCACGGAGCGGACGATTGACCGCAGACAAGCCCTGATCTTTAACGATGTCCTGGGGCCTCAGCGACGCGAGCCTCCCCTGGCAGCCTTCGTTGATCTCGGCGATCAAGTGTTGCTCGCCGTTGGCGAAGGGGCTTTCGAGAGAGACTTCTTAACGATTCTCACGAGTATGACCTTTGAGTAGGCGTGCGCGCGGCCTTGGGCTTTCGGCTGTCGTACTACTGGCAGCTGCGACCAGACTCTCTGCGCAAGAGGTCTTCTATCCTGTAGGAGACGCACACGCGGCGCCAACTAGATCTCTACCCAATGCCAACGGTTACCGGATTAGTCAGCTCTATCGCAATGCGCGCGGCCACACCGGCGTTGATCTCGTGAATGCCACTGTGAGTGGTGGTGACGAGGTACGAGCGATCGCCAATGGCCGCCTGTGGCTCTACCTGCCGACGGCAGAGTCGGCTGGTTTTGGGAATGTCGTGATGATCCAGCACGTCTTCAGCGACGGCACCTTCTACTCCCTGTATGCGCATTTGGAGGAAGGCAGCGTGCCGTTTGAACGGAGAACGGGAGGATCTGGATCACCCATAGAGATCAGCCGTGGAGCTCGTATCGGACGAGTTGATGACACGGGTTCTTCGACTGCACCACATCTGCATTTCGCCATAAAGCGAACGGGTATCCTGGGTTGTGGATACATAAACGAAAACTGCAAGAGCGAAGCGGACACGGGCTTCCAGAATTACGAGGATCCCCTGCAGTTCGTTCAGGAACACCAGGGCACCCAGCTCCCGTTCCTCGACGACTTCAAGAGACCCAATGACCCCACCGTGGGGAAGGGCTGGTCGGAGTACGAGCCCCTCGGTGGCGCAGCGACCATCGAGAGTGAGGCCCTCCGGCTCACAAGTGGGTCGACGACCGGCGATGGTGTCAAGGTATTCCGACCCATCCCGCAGCAAAATGGCCTCCGGATTGGCGGTACCGTGACCTTCGGCCCTACGTTCAGCCGCCTATGGGTCCTCGTTCGGGCGGACGCCACAACAAGCCTGCGCACGGGTTACGGTTTTAATTGGAGGATGGATCCGTTCGATAACCAGTTGACTATTCTCGACAACTCGGGCCAATTTACTACCGTTGTCGGACCCGGCCTTGACGACCTCGACCTCGGCAACCGCGTTGGCATCAACAACCTGCCCTTCACTGTTGGTGACACCGTCAATTTCGAGATGTTGGTCTTGACAGATAACACGATCGAAGTGCGGCTTTGGATCGGCGCTCGTCCGTCAGCGCCCAGACTTCGTTGGGCTGGGCCATACACACCTGTCGCGCCCGGCTCGAATTGTGCACTTGTCGAGAGCACGAGAGACGCGACGTCGGGCGACCTCACGGTCGATGACATCTCAATAAGCGTGTTGCCCTGATTGCCGGCCACGGATCCCTAGCTGTAGACGCATGGCACGCGCCGTCTGACGCTGACTCTAGCTCCTTTGCCGATGGAGGAAAGTGAGTCCAAGCGCCACAGCATCAAAAATCGCCATCCTCGTGTCCTCGCTCATCCACGGTTTCCGCCGGGGTGGCAGTCGCGGAACTAATTCCTCAAAGCGCTTCGCGAGCGCAATGGCTACCTGCTCTTTGGTTGCGGTCGTGGAGCCCGTAAGAGCCTCACGGACCTGGTACCACGACAGGCTCCGAACACGGAGGCCGGAGGTTTCCGCGTCCTCTCGGAGATTGCTGATCAGCGCTCGAACGCGTGGATGGCGTCGGCAGGTCCTGGCCGCGACGTCTTCGAGGACGAGGAGGTCCGGTTGGTAGAACTTCATGAGGTCCCGGACCTGCCGTCGCGCTGCCGCGTTCTTGTCGCCCCGGACGTGCTTCACGCCCCAATCGACGAGATGACGGGTGCTCTCAAGAACCGCGAAACCAAGACCGCGGGTTGCGGGATCGATCGCAAGGACGCGAAGGAGACGGCCGGCGTGCGTCATGCCTCCTCGTGTGGTGACCCATGAGTCTCCTGGATCGTGGCAAGGTGCGTGAGTTTCCGCGCATCAGGGCGCGGCTCCTCAACCTGCTCCAGCCGTCGGGCGAGGAGAGCGGCCCGACGAAGAGTTACATCGCGGACGCCCTCGAAAAGTCCGGCGAAGAGCTGGCTCGCCGGCACGCCGAAGATGACCTCGTATGCGAGGGCGGTTGCGAGCGTCGGGGTGCGGACATACCGTTCATACCGTGAGACCTTCGTCCCGCTCCGGCAACCCAAGAGCCACGCGATTTCGTCTTGAGAGAAGCCGAGCCGCTTGCGATGCGTGCGCAGGTAGTGTGGAAGCTTGCGGGCCACGAACGTGCAGCCGGTTGGTGTTCGACCGTTCCATCGTGAAGGCTGCGAACCACCCGGTCACGGCGGCGAATCTTGCCGCAAGCGGCAGAGAGCGAAGGTCCCTGAGCCCTCTTCAACTCTACGACCGTCGTCGGAGACCGTCGAGCTGTCCTCCAAACGGGAATGGACCGCAGCCGGACAGGACGAGAGATCGCGACTGTGGCCCTCTTCCGCGCGCTGACCAGTCGGGCGCGGGTAGACATCGGGGACATCGGGAGACATTGAGGCGGGCTTCAAGGAGGAGGTGAGCCAAGCCTTCTCGAGCCTTGATTCTCCTAGGCGGCCGGTGGGCCCGCAGTCCCGGCAACGTCTCCAACGTCCCCCATGTCCCCCGGAGGGGGACAGCCGCCGTCGGCTTCCGCCTCCGATCCGGTCGGCGACAGCCCATATCTCTCATAGAGACGATCCAGCTTTAGCCGTTCGGAGAGCGGAATCACGAAAACGCCATCGCGCTTGACCGGCGTGAGGTGCAGCTTCCGGCGGACCACCGTCCCGATCCACTTTGCCGTGACGGTGCGGGCATACTCCCCTCCGAAGCGGTCCGCGAAGCGCTGGGCGATCTCCGCAATCCCCAATCGCTCATCGCCTGCGGCGAGGAGGTCACGGATGACCTCGAGCACCTGGGCTTCCATGTCCATGCCGCGGTCCGTGACCATCTCGTGATTCAGACGCCGGGCAAGATCGTGGAGTTCCGCCCGTGCCGCAGAGTCCTCAATCACCGCAAGGAGGGGGACGAAGACCTGGTTCAAGCGCGGCTCAATCGTGGGGTCGACGAGATCCTGGGCTGGTCGACGCTTCCCGCGGTTCCGAAAGCGGAACAGGAGGAGCATGTTTCGGAGCCGGAGCGCTTCGTCCGCCAGGGTGTCCGGCAAGTTGATCGGGATGTCCTCGCGGAGGCGGAATTGGCCGAGGGCTTCGGTTATGCAGCGACTTTCGAGCGCCCGATCATCGAAGACGCCGCGCGTCGCGATGAGCTTCGGGCCGAAGACCGCATAGGCGGTGGGGTTGTACTCGCCTTTCCGGATGGCCTCGCTCCGGAGGACCGGGAAACCCTTGGCATTTCCGTTGTTCAAGATCTTCACCACCTCGGCGCGTTCGTCCGAGAGGCGGAAGTCGCTCTCGTCAATGACGAGCGTGCCCCGGAACGCATCGAGGATGCGGAAAAGGGGCGACACCGTCGAGGCGCCGCTCGCGAAGATGGGTTTGTAACAAAGGGAGCCCACGGTGAGCAGGAAGCGGGTCTTGCCGCTCCCGGGATCTCCGCGGACACGCAGGTACGGCAGTTCGTTGAAGGCGTCGTAGACCCAGGAGAGGAGGACGTAGTACGTAGCGATCGTCTCGAAGGTGGGCGTGAGGTCCACGTAGCGGTGGAGGTAGGTGCGGATCTCGCCGATGAGATCCGCCTCGGAGCCGTACTCCTCGGCCCCTGACGGCAGAAGGACGACCCCGTGCCGGAGGAGGTTGTTCGTGGCGGCATACGGGACGATGCGCTCGCCCTCGATCACGAGGGTCATCTCGTACCGCACGCTGCCCGCAGCAAAGACACAGAAGCGCGTACGTCCCTCGCGAGGCTCGTACAAGAGCTCCGCGAGCGCGCCGTCCGGCAGCACTGCCGAGGCTTCGGCCCGGGCATTGTGGCGTTCGGCGCGTTCCTTGAGGCGCGCGAGTTCCTTGGGCTTCGAGATGGGGTCCATCGCGGACAAGCGTACTTGGCTCTTGGCCACGCCCAGTAGGGACTGGACCATGCCGAAGGCGGACAGTTCCGTTACCTTGGGCTTCTCTAGGAACTTTGACGCGCTCGGCGCCGACGACGTAGGATGAGAACGGTCGAAAGCCAAGTCAGGCGTCTCCGTTAGGCGCAAACGGCAGGGTTCACCCACTCGCCGACCAACGCTCCAACCGGGTACGTTGTCCTCGATGCAACTCGACGACAACGACATCCGGGAGTTCCTGGCAATCTGGAAGCAGGAGTTCGGCGAAGAGCTGTCGCCTGCTGAGGCGCGCCACCGCGCCTCGCAGTTCATGGAGCTCTACGCCCTCCTTGCTGGACTCCCGTCAGAGGCACCCGGAGGCGCCGAACCGACACCCTCTCCATGAACTACTTTCTCTACTGTCGAAAATCGAGCGAGGACGAGGACCGCCAGGTTCTCTCGATTGAGTCCCAACGCCGCGAGATGGAGCGCCTCGTGTCCACCTGGCCCGAGGTGAAGGTCGTCAAGGTCTTTGAGGAGTCTTTCAGCGCGAAGGCCCCGGGGCGGCCCGTCTTTGTCACCGAACGTTGAAACCCGGCCAGGCGGGAACGTTTGAAAGCCGGCCACCCCGAGTGGGCGGTGGTGAGTATCGCCGACCAAGTGCGACGGACGCAAGGCCGTAGGTCGTTGCCGTTTGTAGATCTCCGCCGCCGCGGCCTGTGGTAGGTGTGGGCGCCGGCGGTCGTTTGCCGGCGTCCAAGGACCTTGGGGGCGCGCGGCCGTTTGCGCGTCCACAGGTCCGGCACCTTCCACAGGCCCCTCATGCGCTGGCTTCCTCGGTCTGCTTCAGGCGCTGCTGGTGGAGTCGGTAGCTCTTGCCCTGGAGCTGGACGATCTGGGCCCGGGAGAGGAAGCGGTCGAGGATCGCTGTCGCCGCGGGCACGTCCCCGAGAAACGCGCCCCAGTCCTGAGTCGGTCGGTTGGTGGTGACGATGGTGGAGGCGTTCTCGTGGCGGCGCACGAAGACTTCGAGCAGGTCTTCGGCCGCGCTCGAGCCAAGCTTCTTCATGCCGAAGTCCTCGATGATCAGGACGTCGACCTTGGTGAGCTTCTGTACGAAGTCCTTGCGCTGGCCGAGGGCCTCAGTCTCGACGAAGTCCTGGCAGAGGTCGAAGGCGCTGCGGATGAGGGCGCGGTAGCCGGCGCGGATGGCGCCGATGGCGATCGCGGTGGCGATGTGGCTCTTGCCGAGGCCCGGCGGCCCGATGAGCAGCACGTCGGCGCGCTGAGCGACGAAGCGGCCACAGGCGAGCTCGACGAGCCTGGTCTTGGGGATCTTGGGATTGAAGCCCCAGTCGAAATCCTTCAGCTCCTTGATGGTCGAGATCGTGGCCTGCTTCACCCGGCGAGCGAAGAGACGATCGGCGCGGCGGTGAAGCTCGTCCTCGACGAGCAGCTCGAGAAACTCGAGAAAAGCCATCGAGCCGCCCTCGGCCTGGGCCAGGCGCGCGGGGAGCGCCTCGGCCATGCCAGAGAGGCGGAGGTGGCGTAGCTTGGTCAGAAGAGAGGGATTCACAGCAGGTCCTCCAGTCGGTACTCGTTCATGGGCCGAATGGCTTCGTGGACGTCGAGGAGGCTTCGCTGGGCCGGCGCCGAGTCGGCCTGCTCGGTGAGGCGGCGGAGATCCTTGTAGCTGCGGAAGAGGCGATTGACGAGAGCTTTCTTGGCTGCGTGGAGCACGGCCTCTTTGGGGTGCTTGCGGACGAGGTGGAGCGCGCCCTGGATGAGGCGCAGGGCGCGCACACCGCGCGCGACGTAGGCGGCCTCGGCCCACTCCTCGAGCGGCCGCCCGACCCGCGCGCAGGTGCCGATGAGCTTGGCGACGTAGGCGCGCTGGGAAGATGTCGGCTCCTGATGCTGCTCACCGGGACGACGAGCCCACTCACCAGGTCTGACGCGAGCGTGCACGGCCACGGGCATCTCGCCGTGGAAGACGCGGACGAGGTGTGTGTCCCAGCGCACCTCGACCTCTTCGCCCAGCAGGTGTGCCGGCACCGGGTAGAAAGCACCATCGACCTCGACGTGGCCGTCGGGATGCACGCTGCGCGTGCCGCGCTCGAAGATCGCGAAGGGCTCCTTGGCGAGAGGCTGTAGTGCCTTCCTGTCGGTCTCCTCGAAGTGGGTGATCACCTGTCTGCGCGTTGTGCCGTGGATGCGAAGCCGCGCGATGGTGCGGTTCCAGTGGCGCAGGTGCTGGTTCTGTTCAGCGAGAGAGTTGAAACGACGTCCCTTGAGACCGTTGTCCTTCACGTAGCCGCCGCTACGCTCCTGCTTCCCGTTCTCCTCGGGATTCCTCGGCCTGGTCGGCAGTGCGGTGAAGCCCCAGTGCTCAGATAAGGCTGTGTAGACAGGATGGACATCGGGGTCGTAGAGGCACGCCCGCACCACCGCCGCCTTGAGATTGTCGTGGCGGATGATCCTGGGCACGCCGCCGAAGTCGCGGAAGGCGGCCTCGTGCAGGCGCAGGAAGGTCGCGACCTTCTGATCCCACACCGCCTCCTCGTACCCGTGCCGCGAGTGGCACAGCGTCATCCGAAACACCCACGGGCGACGCCACTGGCCTGCGCCATCGAGCGTCGGCGCGCCCTGGAAGAAATCGACTTGGGCCTCCTCGCCAGGAATCGTGTGCATCACGCCGACCGCTCGCCTTCGACGGGTGAGCTTCCGCACGTAACGCTTCACCGACTCGTAGCTGTGGGCGTAGTCGTACTCCTCCTGCAGGTCCTGATAGACCCGCTGGACCGTCAGCCCCAGCTCGAGCTTCTCCAGGATCACGTCGCGAAACCGAGCTGCCGAGGACCTCGGCGGCAGGCAAGAGCCGGGGAACGCTTTGGCCGCTTTTGCCCCCGAGCCGGGGAACACTTTGGCCGGATTTGACCCGGCCGAGGGACCTAAACCCTCCTCAGGTCCAGGTTCCGAGCCGCTCTCAGCGCCTTCCGAGCCGGGGAACACTTTGGCCGCATTTGGGTCGGCCGGCCGGCTGTACCGCGAGACCGTCTCACGCCGCACGCCCGTCTCGCGCTCGATCCGCCGGAAACTCCAGCCCAGCGCGAGCAGGGCGATAACTTGCTGTCGCTTCGTCATCTTCAAGTAGTTGGCCAGGGCATCCTCCGTGGGGGTAACCCACGAGCATGCCCGAAAAGCCCCTACCCGAAGTGGCCGCCTTTCAGGTGTTCCTTACTGGCCGGGTTTGGGTGTTCGGTGACACCCGTCTTCGCCGAGATGCTCAAACGCACAGAAGCCGGCGAGGCCCAGGGCATAGTGGCGTGGCACCCAGACCGACTCGCGCGCAACTCGGTCGATGGGGGTCGTATTATCTACCTCCTCGATACCGGGGTCGTCCGGGACCTCAAGTTCGCCACCTTCTCCTTCGGAAATAACCCACAAGGCAAGTTCATGCTGTCCATCACCTTCGGCTATTCGAAGTACTATGTCGACAGCCTGAGCGAGAACGTGCGCCGCGGCAGCCGGACGAAGGCCGAGAACGGATGGCTACCGGCGGTGCCCCCCATCGGCTACCTGAACGACCGTCAGACCGGCACGATTGTCCAAGACCCGGAGCGCTTCGCCCTGGTCCAGAGGATGTGGGAGCTGATGCTCACCGGCTCCTACTCGCCGCGAGACATCTGGGAGATCGCGGCGCGGAGGTGGGGCCTCCGTACCAGGAAGCGCAAGCGAATCGGCGGCAGCCCCCTGACCCTCAGTGGCGTGTACAGGCTCTTTTCGAATCCCTTCTATGCCGGAGTCCTCGAATGGGCGGACAGGACGTATTCAGGAAAGCACCCCTCCATCGTCACCATCGACGACTTCGAACGCGTCCAGAGGCTCCTGGGCCGTCCCGGCCGTGATCGCCGGAAACAGCACGAGTTCGCCTTCACCGGCATGCTGCGTTGCGGGGAGTGCGGCTTCTCGGTCACGGCCGAACACAAGACCAACCGCTACGGCTCCCGCTACACCTACTACCACTGCTCCAAGCGCCGGCTCGACTATGACTGCCGGCAGCCCTCGATCTCTGCCTCAGGACTGGACGAGCAGATTCTCCGCTTCCTCCGCGAGATCAGCCCGCCCGAAGAGTTCCATCGGTGGGGTCTTGCGCGCCTTGAACGTCTCGTCGAGGCCCATGGTGAAGCGAGCAACGCGAAGCGCGCCTCCCTTGAGGAGAGGCGCGCAGCGCTCGACCGCGAGATCCAGAACCTCACGAAGCTCCGGATCCGCGATCTCCTCACCGACGAGGAGTACCTCTGGCAGCTTCGTGACCTGGAGCGAGAGCGACTCCAGCTCACCCAGAGCCTCGGAACCCTCGGTGAGAGCGGCTCGTGGTTCGAACCCGCCCAGGTCCTCATTTCCTTCAGCGTTTCCGCGGCTTCCCGGTTCGAGGCCGGTGATCTCCGCACCAAACGGATGATCCTCACGATCGTCAGTTCGAACCCAACGCTCAGGGACCGGGAGCTCAGGATTGACGCGAAAAGACCGTTCCGGCGATGGCCCCGAACGGCGTCGATTTCCGAAATGCGGGGGCTAGTGAAGGACGTTCGAACCCTTCATGCCGCCCAAGATCAGGCCTTGCTTTCCATAGTAGCTGGAATTCGCCAGCTCGACGAGCGGTCGGTTTCCCGACCTGCGGCGTGAAGCTGACCCGCCGACACCTCCTTCCCAGGAGCCATCTTCAGAGAGACTGTAGCGAAGGGCACGGCCACGAGAGACGTTCGGCGTCCACCTCGTCCTGACTCCCTCTGCGGTCTCCTGGGTTGGTGGGTGCGGTTAAGTTTGGGGTCAGGATAGGTGAGGCAGAGCAGTGGAGGAAAGGAGACGAGAGCTGCCGCGTGCGCCTGTTGTTGCATGACTCCCGAGTGCTTTCTACTCCGGGAGTCTTCTAGAATCCCCAGGAGATCTTATAACGGTACCCGACAACAGCTGGTCTAACGTCCCAAACGATCTGAGTCGTGTCGGGTAGTGGCGGCGTCGGATCGAACCAACTGTGGACCTCTGCACGTGCGGACGGGAAGATTTCTCTCAAGCAGGTCTTCGGTTGCGTCGGCAGTAGAACTCGCATTGTGAGGCCGTTTGGATAGAGATCATCGATGAACTTCACAAAATATGGCCTCGCCGCGCCAGCTTCATCGTGAAGCTCAAAGCAAATCGAAAAAGTCTTCTCTTCTCCTTTCACCATGGGCCGAAGAAAATGAACGCACAACATTTCCCAGGTCGCGTCAGGAATCCGCTCTACGGTGACCGTACACTCCTCGCTAGGCTCGACGGAGATATGGCGAGTTCCTCTTCCCGACCAATTGAACTTGTTGTGGAAGGAATCGACGCCAAGATGGAGGGCGCGTATCGTCACCGTCTTCGCGAATGTGTAATGAGACGAATCTATCTGTCGGTACGTATCGACGAGCTTTGTGACCGCGATTGCTGGATTGATGAAGTTGAGCCGCTTTGCGTTCCTTGAGATCCAGCCCATTACCCCTGCAGCGAGAAGAATACCGCTGAACACGGACACCGGAACCAGGAGTAAAGTGTGGCGGGGCAAGAAGACTGCTCCGGCTACGGCGCCACTTATCCCGACGGAGATAAACCAGTGATAGCTGTAGTAGAGAATGCCCAGCCCATGATGAAGCGCTGCGGCCACGTCTTGCCACTTCTTGGCCATGCTCTTGAAAGAAAAAAGGGATAGGCTAACGCCTACCCCCTTGCCGGAGCCAAAAGCCCGGCGTTAGTCGTCTTCCATGAGATGTCTTGTCCCCTGTGTTTTTGACTAGTTCACCGACCAGTTAAAGACTACACCCCCCGTCTAGGTGCTGTCAAGGGACCTTTTGATCCAGGGGCCCCTCCCATGGGGCCGACACCTTTATTCCGCCGGCGTGGGTATGGGAACTCGACAGCGGCTGTCCGCTCCCCTGCCAGGCCTCAAGCACGGCCCGCGCGTCCGTCTTACGCCAGTAGCGCTTCTCAACGACCATCCCTCCGCCGCTGCGCCATCGCTGCCTCCTTCGCTGCCCGCTCAAGGCGGGCCGCCAAGAGGATGCCGCGCTGGCTACGGCCGCGGAACCTGGCTACGCCGGACGCTTACACTGAGGCGGAGCTGGCGATCTCGTATGCTCAGCAGGCCGGTATTGCCTGCGAGATCGTCCGCTCCAAACTCTACGGTCAGGTCGCGACCTCGCCATAGCCGGCTCGTACCGAGTCTTGTGCGCGTGCCGAGGGGCCGGTACAATTCTCGATGATGGAACGTGTTCCCTTCGACCCCTACGACTTTTTCGGCTACTTGGCGTCCGGTCTCTTGCTGATCGCGGGGATGGACGTGGCATTGGGCTTCCCGCGAGTCCTCGGCCGAGATCTCAAGGTCGTTGACGCGGCCTTGCTGGTCCTTGCCGTCTACATTGCCGGCCAGCTGCTCGCCACCCCGGCGAAGGCGGTTTTAGAGGACGGCGTTGTGGACAAGGTCCTCGAGCGGCCAAGCGTCAATCTCTTTCGCAAGAAGAGGCCCCGGGTCTGGTGGTTCCTCTTTCCGGGCTTCTACAAGCCGCTGCCGAAGGAGATTCAGGCGCGGGCTCTCGCAAAGGCCGAAAGCGAGGGCTTCCGCAGCACCGGGGAAGGCCTCTTTCTCCACGTCCGCTACCATCCGCAGATCCTTGGCAACGAGAAGTTGATGGCGAAGCTTGACAGCTTCCTCAACAAGTACGGCTTCGCCCGCAACCTTGCGTTTACAAGCCTCCTCGTCGGCGCCGCGCTGGTTGTCAAGTCGCGGACGGCCCCTGACCTAGAGCTCGTCCACTATGGGTGGACTGCCCTGGTCGTCGGCGCCCTGCTCTTCTACCGATATCTCAAGTTTTTCCGGCAGTACTCGTATGAGTTGTTTAATGTCTATGCTGGACTAAAGTGACTATATACCGATGCAAGTCCAGATATTCAATGTAGCACATGGCTTCTGTGCCTACGTCGTTTCGGACGCGGGCAACACGATGTTGATTGATTGTGGTCACAACGACAAGATCGGTTTCTTTCCCGCTGACTATCTCGCGGCCATCAAGTGCAGAGGCATCGGTCGCTTCTTTGTCTTGAACTACGATGAGGATCACTTGAGCGGACTACCCCGTCTACGTGCCATGGCACCGCCGATCCCGATCCATATCCTCAATCGGAACCCGTCGATCTCTCCGGATCAGCTACGCACGCTCAAGCTCGCTGGCGGTCCCCTCGCACCTGGTATGAGAGCGCTTTTGGAAATGCTCGCCACATATACGGAAACCCCTTCGGCACCGCCGGACTTCGGAAGCCTCGAGTATTCTGTCTTCTGGAATGACTACCCTGGCTTCACTGACACGAACAACCTCAGTCTCGTCCTGTTCTTGCACTATCCTGGGGTGTCGATCGCGTTTCCTGGCGATCTAGAAAAAGCCGGGTGGCTGCGGCTCCTTCAAAACGTGGCCTTCCAGGAGCAATTGGCCAAGGTGCGGCTTTTTGTCGCGTCCCATCACGGCCGCGACTCCGGGTACGCAAAAGAGGTATTCCAATTCGCCAAGCCCGATGTGGTCGTGATCTCCGACGAGGAGATGAAGTACGACACACAGGAGCATTCCTATGAACAGCATGCGACCGGCATTACATGGAATCAAACGGGAACACGTAAGGTTCTGACGACTCGGAAGGACGGGATGCTTACGATCACGAACACTCCCGGCGGTTACTTCATACGGGCGACTACGTAAGGAGCCCGAGAGCCGCCGCGAAGAGGCGCCAGGGGTCACTTTTCTAGCTCGCGCGGGTTCGAATCCCGTTGCCCCTCTTCCATTCCTGCCGCATGCGGCAGATCATCACGCCGTGAAAAAGCCCCGTTTTATCGGGGCTCTTTCGCGTTCGGGGGTATTTCTTGCCGTTCTGGTCTAAGGCGGGGGCTAGTGAAGGACGTTCGAACCCTTTTCATCGCCCAAGATCAAGCCTTCCTTTCCATAGTAGCCGGAATTCGCCAGCTCGACGAGCGTTCGGCTTCCCGACCTGCTGCGTAAAACTGGCCTGCCGACACTACCTTCGCAGGAGCTGTCTTCGCGGAGACTGTAGCGAAGGGCACGGCCACGAGAGACGTTCGGTGTCCACCTCGTCCTGACTCCCTCTGCGGTCTCCTGGGTTGGTGGGTGTAGTTGAGTTTGAGATTCAGCGTAGGCGGTGGCGGAAACGAGGAAAAGGAGCCGATCGCTGCCGATGACGGCAGCTTCTAGGGCCTGAGCCCGACGGGCATTCGCCTAACCTTCCGGTATTTTCGCATCTTGACCCATGGGTCTCCACCTTGTTACGCTCTTGCTGTTGGCGCGATCTAACCAATGGAAATGGCCGTGGAGACAAAGCTACAGAACAACAGAGATGCGCTCCTAAGATTCCCGAATGGACTAGTTTGCTTTGCTCTCGTTGCCCGGGGCCCTGACGGCAACGTTGTAGCAGACCAGCAATCCCGTGGCGGCCTGGCCCTTCCCGAAGCGCCTGCCAGTGCGGCTCAGTCACTCATCACACAGGCTCAAGACTTCTGGCGGGCTACTTTTGCAGGCGTCGCACCTCAGCTCTCCATAAGCATTGTAAAGGCACCGCCGCTCTTCCCTGGGGTCTACCGCACAGTATTTTTGTGTGAAGGGCCACTCTTCCGTTGCCCAGACGGATTCGCCTTCACCTCTGCGGGCTTCGCCATGGCGGCCGGAGTACCACTGGAGCAGCTTGCCAGCCATGCTCTTTCGCCGCATACGATCGGACGGCCTCGGGTCGATGATGAACCTCTGGATAATAATAAGCTCGCCCGAACTCGGCAAATCCTCGAATCAGTTCCGGTACCGCCGCTTCTTACCGTAGATGGAATTTTGCTGAATGAAGCCGGCGCCGTAGTTCTTGAGCGACGAAGCCACCGGCTTTCGCGGGAACCCGGAAAGTGGGCTTTCCCCGCGGGGTTTGTGGACGCAAACGAAAGCTTGGGGACAGCGCTCGTTAGAGAAGTTCGTGAGGAGCTTGGCCTAACGCTGGATCCCGCCGATCTACTCGGCTGTCATGAAATTCTTTGTACGGAGGATCGCGATCCCGTCTGGTATACGTGGACGACGACGCTCGTAGCTAGGGTGACGGGTCGGCTGCCAAGTTACGGCCCGACCGATGAGGTAGAGGATATACAACCTTTTCCACTGGCAGCCTTGCCTCGCTGGGAGGAGTGTGCGTTCGACCACTGCGCTCGCTTGCAACGCTTCCGCGAGGTCGCGCGAGACTTCCTGACTGAGGCTACACGCAGAGCCCCGACAGTGTGAGTGAGGAGCTATGCGGGAGACCTATCCGCTTTTCACCGGACCCGGCCATTACCTTGCGCTCCTCGTGGGGATTTCTAGCCTCCTGTTTCTCCCCGAGGTGGACCGGCAGGCGATTCTGAATACGGGTGTTGTAGCTGGTATCGCTTTCGCGGGCTTCCCTTTGGGAACCCTCGCTAACGCAGTTTACTCCGCTGCATGGCTTCGATGGGCTGGCTACTATCGGGTTGGCCACTCGCGCATCGCCACGAAGCTCTTCGCGCACTCACTAAGCCCGCACCAAGTCTCGGCCGTTCACGATGCGATTCTTTGGCAACACACATCGAGTGAGCAACGCGAGTACTTTCAACGACGGTGGGGCCACTGTCATCTAAACCTTCTTCTCGGCTCAGCAACGTATCTCGCCATCTGGTTTCCCATCGCTTTGAAGGCGGTTAGGGGTGGCTGGCTCGACTTCGCGTGGGGTTCCGGTAGAAAGGTTCTGATCTTGATCGCATACGAACTCGTACTCATTTTACTCACCGCCTTCCTGATTCGAACGGCGGACGTCATTGCCCTCCACAATCGGCTTTACATCGCGGAGCTATATCGGAATCATGAGAATGAGCTGTACGACCGACTGCTCGAACTGGCTGCTGTCGCGATCCGACCCATGACACCCACGTCTGTCGTGGTTGACCCAAAATAGTGAGGGCGTCTCCACTCACACAGGCGCGCGGACTCCAGCAGGGTTCGAGGGTGTGGCCTGAGCGGAGCAGAACTTCTTGATCCTTCTACGTCGTTCTGGTTCGAATCCTTGAGCCCCTCTTCGATTCCTGCCGCCTGCGGCAGGTATTCACGCCACGAAGAAGCCCCGGTCTATCGGGGCCCTTTCAGATCGAGGGGATTCTTGTCGCTATAGATCTAAAGCGGGACTCGTAGAGGATTTTCGAACCCGCTATCTCTCGGAAGATCTCTTGCTATTGGCGGGCGCGGTATGACGGTTCAGCCCACCTACGCTCGTGGGTACTCATCTTCGTGAACCCGGACTTCCTTCGCGTCCTTGAAGAGTCCGAGGTCCTCTCGAAGCTTGGCGATCTTGTGCTGGTCTTCCTGGGTTAGCTCCGGGTGGATCAGCAGAAGAAAGTCGTAAGAGCATGTCTCCTCGATGGCCTTCTCCGTGGCTATCCCAATCACCTTTGCACTGGCGGGAAACATCCCTCGGGCGGCCCAGACAACGGCGAGGAGCATCTTCTTTCGCGACTCCCGCCCCAGCGCCTCGTCCACAAACACGAAACAGTATGTGGTTCCATCGGCGGACACGACGCGGCGACAGACATTGTGCGTCTTGTCCTCGGCCGCAGCCACGTAGGCCTCCCAGAACGCCTGTCCAAGCATGCGTCGTTCGAGTCTCGTTGGTCGGGCTAGCTCTCGCGCGACCCGTTCGTATTCCGGTGAGCCCTCGTGGGCCCGGTCGATGATGCTGTCCCAGCCGTAACTGATCCGGTCACGCTCTTTTTTCGCCCGATACTCCGGCCGACTCTGAAGAGCGCTCCACCCCCCCTCGTCCACAAACACATGGGTTTTGTCTGTGAGAGCGTCCAACGTTCTCTCGTTCGTCAAGTAGTAAGAAAGCAGCTCTTCCTCACCCCCGGCGACGGTGACGGACACCTTGGCGCGGTATAACCGTTCCTTCGCGCGCAGATAGGCGATGAAGTCCGCGATGGTGTCGAGTTCGGTCAGAACGCTCTCTACGAAGGTCCCGCTCAAGACGTGGACAAGCGGCCCATCCTCGCGCGGCTGCTGGACAAGCGGCAGTGCACCCGCCGTGCCCGCACCGAGTATGGCCGACACGAGGAACGTCTCCCTGATCAACGCAGGGTCAAACGCTTCCGATCCCCGTCGTGGGTTCTTCAGAGTGATCGGCTTCTTCAGTTCAAAGAGCCGACGATGTGCTCCGAGGGCCTGGCGACTGCTCTTTTCTAGCTCCTCCTCCTTGAAGGTACCGTCGGATCGGGGAGTCAGTGTCTTCACCGACCAGATTACCGCCACGTCGTCAAATACCACGAGGAGATCGCAGAGCTCCTTGCCATCAGGCCAGCTCGGATTCCGGTAGCACCAGTCCGTCAGAAACGATCGGTCAGCGAGGCTTTGGACGAAGCTCTCACCTGTGATGCCCCGAATCCGAAACTCATGTGGTGACAATTGTTCCTTGTTCATCAACCCAACACTACGCTCTTCCGGGATTCCTTCAAAGTCCCAATCTGGGCTTCACGCGATCCCCAGCAGGTTCGAATCCCACTGCCCCTCTTTGATTCTTGCCGTCTGCGGCAGGTCTTCACGTCACGAAAAAGCCCCGGTTTATCGGGGCTCTTTCGTGGTCAGGGGTATTTCTTGCCGCTGGGGTCTAGGCGGAGGACCTTGGAGGACGTTCAAACCGGTCTCCGCGATCACGACCCCGAGATTATCGAGGTCGTGGCGGGCCTCCGGCGCCTGTCATCCATCATCGGCTGTCTGATGAGCTCGCAGGCCGCCTGAGGGCCGGCCGAATCCTCAGCCAGCGTCCCTACCTGGTTCCTCGCTCGACTGGCTACCATGGCGCGCGACTTCCTGGGCAAGGAGGTCTACCGAGGTCTCAACGCGGTGGACCGCCTCAAGCACCTCCTCCTTTGCTGACTCGAGATCCCGCCGAAGAACGACGCCGAGGCCCTTGAGTAGGGTGTCCACCTTTTTCCCTTCCCACGTGATCCTGCGCTTCAAAGGATCGACCAAGCGTAGCTCAAGCTGTTCGAGGAGATCTCGCAGATCGCCCGTTTTCGCTGGCGGTTTCTCACCTCCCATGCCTCAAGAGTAAAGCCCCCCTATTCCCGCTCCAAGGCTGCACCTCTTGCCGTGTCCGGCGAGAGGGCCGACCATCGCTGAACGGCAGCCGGCCATTTGGTACTCTTCATTTCATGGAAAGGGACGAACAACTTGACGATCTACGGAGGCTCTACCCGGCCTTGACTGACGAGGAACTACGGGAGGCGCGAGAGAATCTGGATCGTTACCTCGAACTCACCGTCAGGCTCTATGAGAGGCTCCTCGCGGACCCGGAGGCCTACCGTCGTTTCCAGGACCTGCTCAAGGAGCAACGGGCGAATGAGCGGGGGAGCGACGCGCCACGATCACACGACTCTGACCAGCGAGCCAGGGTAGCCGCGTGAGGCACCTCGTAATAACCTGAAGCACCCAGTACGGCGAGCGCCCTTTGGGCCTGTCACGGCGGAGAACCACGAGTTCCCGGCGGAGGGCAAGGTTCTCCAGAGCCACGTCCTTGCGGGTGCGAACAAGCGAGCACAGGGATCCGAGGACGGCGCCCAGCAAGGGGAGCACGCCGGCATTCTGCCCTGACTCCGCAGCCTCTTGCTGCCGATCGTATGCCCACCAGCGTGCAGGACGCGGTTCTGGCGGGGCACAGCCCCCCGTAAAGCCCCCGGGGGGAGGCAAGTCCGCCTCCCTATTGACAAGGCGTCGGTATCCGATATGCTCACACTATAACTTAGCGTTCAATTCTGGTGCACCGATGGTGCCTTCAGCCTCGTCGTCCCTTGATGCGCCCCGTTCACTACTGCCCGCTGATTCGCCACACGAACCCCCAAACCTCCTGATCATCGGAGATTGGGTCGTTGACGAGTACTGGCGGCTGGTGAGCCATCATTCCGATATCAGCTCGCACACAGGATTCCTGCACTACCGGTGCGCCTATCAGCCGGGCGAGATCTACATGGATCTCTGCGGGGCTGGGCATGTGGCGCGGGTCCTGTACCAGCTCCGACAAAAAAGCAGCGCGTATAGGATCATCGGATTAGGCGATTGGCACCCGGATGATACCGAACTCATGCGACATCTCGTCCACGCGCGAGAACCTGGTGGCTGCAACGTCGCCCAAGCCTCCTTTCGGCTTCTGTACAAACCTTGCTCTCAGCCCATTGACCTCGACCTCAAGCCCATCGGGCCGAAGGGACTCACTACTACCGTTGTGCGTCTCTACCAGCAATCAGAGGCTGGCATACGGCAGCTTAGCCGAATCGACTGGGAACACCCTTCGGACAGCTCGTCCATTCAGGTAGACGCCTCTGCTTTTCCCGGGACGGCTGACATGATCATCGTCCATGACCTCCGCAAGGGGCTGGTGAGCGACCACGTAATCAGGCTGCTTAAAGAACTCTATCCCAAGGCACGTTGGTACGTCCGCACCAAAGCGCTCCAGCCTCATTGGCTCGAGAGCGTAAGTGACAGGCTTGAGCTCCTCTTCCTTTCGCCAGAAGTCTTGGGCGCCAGCATGCCCTGGGGACACTGGCTGCACGAACACAAACCCACTCTCCAGATTCTTGATGCGCTGCGCGAGCTGCCAGGAAAGTCAGTCGTCCTCGTTTCGGAAAACCGGGAGGTTGTTGGCCGTCTCCACGATGCCTGCGTGACCACTGAGTCGGTCAGAATCGACAACCCAATAGCACAGGTCGGCTGGCCAAGTGCTCTCTTCGCTTGCCTCATCTTCGAAATGCACCATCGAGGTAGCGCGCTTAAGCAATGCGACGTCGAACAGGCGCTCAAGAATGCTAGTGTTGCCTGCGAGATGCGCGCTTCGCAAGACGGCAGTGGTCGATCGATTGTCACTCCAGCGATCCTGGCCACGTCTTGGGAGGAGGAAAAGCGGACCTGGGAACAGGCTCAAGACAACCTAGGCATCATCGGCGAGCCCCCCGGCAAACTGCGCCTTGAGGTCTGGCGCGGTTGTACTGCGCTGCCCGGATACGTCGCGTGCATCCAGGAGAAGCGCGACAAGATCAACCAGCTCGGGAAACGCCTTCGCGCCTTCAAGCTTAGTCGTGGTCAGCGGTCGCTGAGCTTTCTTCTACGCGCTGATCCCGGGGCCGGCAAGACTCTTCTAGCCAAGACACTGGCCGACGAGTTTGGCTTTGCGCTTGTTCGATGGGATGTAACGCAGATCCTCCGCCGCGACGAACTCCTCGATCTGTTCGACAAGATCGCCACACAGCAGGCGAGCGGTGATCAGCCGGTCCTGGTCTTCGTTGACGAGATCAATGCGTACCTCGAGGGGAGCCTCGTCTATGGCTCTTTCCTCGCGCCTCTTGAAGAGGGTACCTATTCGCGCCGTGGCCAGATCTACAGCCTCAAACCTTGTGTCTGGCTCTTCGCTGGAACGGTTGGCCGTACCTCGCCAAGGAAGGTGCCCGACAAGGTGAGCGACTTCGAATCCCGCCTCACCAAGATCTACAGTTTCGACTATCAGACGTTACAGAAGGAGAGGATGCGTGCCCAAGAGGCTCGGGATGGCCAAGTGGCGCATGTCTACGCGGACACGACCCCGGTTCAGCTACTGTATCGGGAGAGGAAGACGAGCGAGCTGCCGGACGAAGCCCGTTTAGAGCAGGTCTATTTGGGCGCCATGATGATTCACCGCGAGTACCCAGATGTAGAGCGGGTAAGCAAGTCGGTCCTGGAGCGCTTCCATGACTTTCCCCCTGAAAGCAGTCCGGCACGACAGATAAGAGGTGAGATCAACGCCTTGCGGAACGTGCAATACGGAACGATCACGGGAGCAAACTGGGATCCGCCGCTCTTGGGAAAGAGGGTGGATGATGAGCTTGTGAGACTCGTCTTCTAGCAGCCCGTATCGAGACGTACCTCGAACCTGGGACGCGCTCTTACGCAAGCTCTGGGACTGGTGCAAGACCAACCCCCTCGCTCTGTCTAGAGAGCTTTCGTTTCAGGATAGCAGGCGGGGTGAGACCGACAAGGCGTGGGGAGTTGCCGTGTGAGGAAGGAAGTGCATCTCTCTTGCGGCGCTCCTCTAACCCGCTGATTCCGAGATGGTTATCCCCAGCGCTTTTTCGTTGACAACCGACCAAGGGGCGCTACCCTAAAGCTGTCTTCAGATCCTTAGATCCTTACTTACCATGCGGTCAGTCACCAGGACCACCGGAGGCTTTGCCCTCGTAGCGCTCGCGGCGGTCGCAATCGTGTTTCTTGTCTCCCGGCGGGCAGAGCCTGCACCAACCCAGCCCCTGATCACCTGGACACCTGACCACGTCGCGGTGACCCTGCCGCCCGGCGAGTCAGTGGAGACCGGAAGCAAAGCGCCCGCCGCTCTCTCTTGGGAAACCTACCGTGACAACACGTATCGGTACTCGATCCAATACCCGTCCGTCGCTCGTGTCTCGTCCAAGACGCCCTCGTCCGCGATGTTCGAGTTCGCGGAATCCTTCGAGCTACCCGACCGCAGCAGCGTGAGCGACACCTTGGTCTTCGCGGTCCAAGTCCACGATAACCGCGAGGGGCTTTCGGCACAGCAGTGGGCGGAACGGCACCACGCGAGCGACCCAGACACGGTCCGCGCCCGTGAGGAGCTCGCCGTTGACGGTGCGCCGGCCTTCCGCGTCGCGGTCTGGGAGATCGACGAGACGACGCACTACGTGGTCGTGGCGAAGGAGTCGTCCCTGTACGAGCTGTCATACATCGACCCCGGCTCGGCCTCGCTCGCCTTCCCGGAAGCGCTTCGGCGCAAGTACGACGATATCTTCCGCACGATGCTGCGGTCATTCCACTTTGAGGAGACGCGATCGCGGCAATAAGGCGAGGAAGAAAGGGGGAAGCCCCAGAAGATCTTCTTTTATGCGCGTTTTATGCGCGCTACACGCGGCGAAGCCACGAGGCTGATAGCTGACGCTATCTCGCAGAAGGAGGGCGTACGATGCGACTCGCGAGTTCCTTTCGACGCCGGGTTTGGGTCTCTATCCTAGGGGGTGCTGTCGGCGCATGGGCTTTGCCGACGCCGTGTGCCGGGCAGGTCACGCCTCCGTTCACGCAGTGTCCACCGGTCGGGCGTGACACGAGCTGCGCGATCCTCCTGCTCATCGAACAGGACGGCAGCCTTCGGGTGAAGACGGATCCCAGTCAGGGTCCATACGATGGGATCGAGGATACCCTCATTGGCGTGCAGAACAACTCGTCCCATGCGGTGCTGGCGATCCCCATCAGCGGACCGAATTCGATCCTCGGATTCGACGGCGATGGGATCTGCGGCAGCGATCCCTTCACTGGGGGGCCATTCAATCCGCGTCCCCCAGGCTGTCCCTTCGGACCCACCGGATACGAAGGGCCCGGAGTGATATTCAGTGACATAAGTGCCGACGCAACTTCGGGCACGGTGACCTTCGCCGGGGGCCTCCAACCTGGCACAAGTACGTACTTCAGCCTCGAGTTGGCCATTCAGACGCTCTGCCCGCCGATCAACGGCGTACCGCTCTTGCGGCAGTACGACGCGCAGTGGCGCTGTGACACCTATGATAACCTCTCAGCTACGGAGCAAGCCCCTCAGCCCAAGTGCGTCGGGGGCGCCAAGGACTTCCAGGCCTGCTCCAAGGACGCCGACTGCCCCGGCGGTTTTTGCTGCACCAAGAAGAACACCATCGGTCGCTGGGGGTGCAACCTGACGTCCGCCGCCATGATCATCAACTATCACGCGGCCAATCAGGGAGTGTCGTTCTCGACAACCCCTGCGGAGCTGAATACGTGGCTCTCCCAGAACGGCGGCTATGACGCCGGCGGAGGGGTCCTCCCCGGTGGCGTCGTCCAGTACGCCACGACGAACGGCGTTGCCCTCCACTACCACGGACACGTCACCAACCGGGACGACTTCGTACTTGACCAATACATCTGCAACGGCGATCCCGTGATGCTGAAGGTCGCCGGGCATCCGACCCACTTCGTCGTGGCTACAGGGCAGACGACAGTTGGGAGCGTGGACACCTACAGCATCAACGACCCCGGGTACAGCAATACGACGCTGGCCGGATACAACTACACCTACGATGGGCTTCGGCGCTACAGCTCGCGGGTGAAGGCGCCGAACGCACTCTACATCCGCGCCCACTCACCCGTTGAGTTGCTGCTCACGGATCCCATGGGTCGCATCACCGGCCGCTCGCAGCCGGGCGGCGCGGTGGAACTGGAGATCCCAGACAGTGCCTACTCCTCCGAGGCCATCGGCGACGACGAAGACGTCACAAGCGGCGAGACCACGCCGGAGGTCAAGGACCTCGAGGTCTTGACGCCCCAATCCGGCACCTACGTCTTGCAGGCGGTCGGCACCGACTCCGGACCGTTCTCGATCGAATTGATCGCCTACGACATCGCCGGGAACCAGGAGCGCGCGGCTGTTCAAGGAACAATCTCACCCGGCTCGACGGCGGTCTACGACATCGGTTATACGCCGAGCATACCGGGCGTGCCGTTTCTCACGGTTACGCCGCGCAATCGCCCCCCAGACTGCAGCGGCGCGGTCGCGACCCCGCGCGAACTTTGGCCTCCGCAACACGACTTCGTCGACGTGCAGGTGAGTGGCGTGATGGACCCCGACGGCGATCCCGTCGGGATCACGATCATGACCATCGCACAGGACGAACCGCTCCTGGGCCTCGGAAGCGGTGACACGTGCCCCGACGGCACCGGCGTGGGCACGAGCGTCGCTCGGCTCCGAGCCGAACGATCCGGAACCGGGGACGGACGCGTCTATCATGTGAGCTTCGCAGCCGAGGATGGCCATGGTGGCCGGTGCACCGGGAGCGTTACGGTCTGCGTGCCCCACGATCAGGAACTAGGCCGCGCATGCGTCGACCAGGGGATACTCGTGGACTCGACAGGACCTTGCTCCCCTTAGCTTGAGAGCGTTGGTACGTACCTCGAACCTGGGACGCCTTATAGACAGGAATGGCTAGGAGGTACGGGAAGACGACCCGCGACAGCCTCATCATCTCCTCGGGAATCTCGTGGGGAGCCACGATACCTACGCGTTTGGCAGATATCCTCCAGCTTGACGGGCGTGCTTTTGACCTCAACGACGATGAACTCCCTGGAAGCCGATGTGTCCTTCTTCAGGAACCCAGTCAGATCAGGGGCAGTTTCCCCGAGGAAGGAGAAGATGAGATCGCGGTTCCTGTCGATCTGTCCCTTGATGGTATCTCTGAATGTCCGGCTAGCCGTAATCTCGAGGTAGACCTTCTGGAAGCGTTCCTCTAGGAGTTCCTCGAGCCACGCCTTCACGGTAGGATACAGTTCACGTTCTTGCTTTCTTCTGTCGGCATCCATGTTTCGACGCTGCGTTCTCCCCCTACTCGGCGTACTTCTTGACGCGGAGCTCAAGCGCCTCTTTTCCGCCCTCCAAGTGAATCAGTAACAGTTGGTTCGTCTCAACTTGGTCTACGCCACCACTACTGACAATCTTGCCCTTGTCTGCATCGGCGTCAAGAATGTGGCTCAGATCGGCGTCGGCGCCAACCGCGATGTTGGGGTTGTGCGTGGTGAAGACGAACTGTCGGTCCTCTTTCGTTCGGCGTAGGGTCTGCACCACTTGGCCATAGATTGATTGCGTGTCGAGGGGCTCCTCAGGCTGGTCGATGACCAGCGGTCCAAGACCGTCGGCCATTGCGAGCGCGATGATCACGGTGCCTTTCTGTCCGGTCGACAGTTCTCGCAGCGGCTTCTCGCGCCCAGGCGCGAACACGTACCGCACCTCCGGCTCGTCGGGAAGGGGAACCAGCTCAAGCTCGTAGAGATCCTTGGGGTTCTTACCCGAGCACGAGTCGACGAGCCGCTTCGCGACTTCCTTCGTGACACCCGCGTCCTGCGCGATTCGATCAGCCGCCTGCTCTCCGATGAAACGGACCAGCGATGACGGCGTTAGGGCATTTGCGACCTGCCGGATATCTGGGTCTTTCACGTAGCCTTTTCGGGAGAGGTCTCTCAGGGCTTTCGCGAACGCCCTCCGGTCTCCGGCTGCCGTCACTTGCACCCGCACCACTCCTGCGAGCTTGGTCTCATACTCCGTCGCCTTCGCCGCACGCTTCTTCCAACGGGCCTGCCGGCAGGCGTCAAGGCGCGCAAGAAGTCCCTCACGCTCCTTGGCCAGCACAGCCTCGCGCTTCGCGAGCTTCCCGAGCTCAGCCTCACGGCGTCGTAGGTCCTCCAGCCGCTTGCCGAGGCTCCGGTGCTGGGCGGTCGCCTTCCGCACGTCCGCCTGCCCAAGCGCGTCGAGGACGCGCTTGTGCTCAGCCTTCTTCGCCGCGAAAAGAGGGGCCAGCTCGGCGGCGACAGCCTTCACGACTGCCTGGAGTTCTGCGATCCTCTTCCGGAATTCCTTGTCCGAAGCACCGAGTAGCTCCTCTACCTTGTCCGCCATTCCGTCGAGCAGGCGGAGGCGCTTCTTGTTGGGAGCCTCCGTCGGCGCCGGCGTCCGAAGGCTCTCCAGATCAATTCCCTCGATCGCCTCCGCGAGGACGTCGGGCATGCCTCCTAGCGCCTCGCCGACGGTCTCCACATAGGACTGCTCCGCTTCCCATGCCGGTAATTCGGTGAGCACAGGGTTCTTCAGTTGTCGTTCAAGCTTGGCGTATTGAGCTTCGGTAGCGGGCTTGCCCGTTTCCGGGTGCTCAATCTCGGTCCGAAGGACGAGTACGCGTTCGCGGCACGCGATCAGCTCGCTTGCCTTCGTGCGCAGGGCATCGGTGACTTTCTGCTCTTCCTGGCTCTCACGACTGACGTCAAGATGTCGGTCGAGGAGTTCGAGCTGCGCAATCGGAGTGGCCGCGATCTGCACGAGCTCGCCTTGACTGAAAAAGGCCGGCGGGCTCTCGATCGCTGTGGGGTTTCCGGCCGGGTCCCTGACCTCGCGGTTGGCCTCCCAGGGTTGCACCTCGCGTCGAATCGTCTTCCGCTCGCCGTCACCGTCGCGGAACTCCACGGTCACCGTGCCGCCCTGGCCGACCAGAGCCTGGACCTTTCCGTCGTGATCCTCCCGAATGCCATCGAAGCTCGATGCATCGTCGAAGCAGTAGCGCAGGAGTTCGACCACCGTCGACTTCCCCGTGCCCTTCCCGCCGACGAGGCAGTTGAGGCCATTATGGAAGTTGAAACGCTGTCCTCCAAAGAATCCTTGGTCCACCGTGAGACTCATGATCGCGGGGTGAGTTGCCTCCCTGTAGTTCCAGGGGAAACGGACTTTGATTTCATGGTCAAGGAGGGCCTGCCGAATACCACGTAGGGACACGGAGTCCATCTTCAGATAGGTAACTCGGCGGCCGATCTCCTCGAGACGGTGAGAGTCGGACGAGAGAGTACACGCCTTCCGAGGATAGCCGGGGATCCTGCCGGCGCAGAAGTCTTCTATCTCTCCCTGCTTCGTCAGTTCGAGCGCACTCAGCTCCGGCGTGGGCACCAGGTTCATCTTGTACTGCCCCTTAGTCCTCAGAAGGCCGTTGGGCTTTTCATTGGCGTGCGCCGCGATTGCTACGCCACCAAGGGCGTGGACCTTCTTGATGACCGCCTCCGCATGCGCGGTCGTGATTGCCTCCTCCTTCCCGTGGTCACCCCGTGGGATACCGAGTTCGATCAAGAGGTCGGTGATCTTCGATGCCTCGTACGCCAAGTCAAAGAGGGCCAAGATGTGGCCCTCAGGCGTTGTGATCTCGACCCCCGGAACGATCACCACAGCGGACCCTTTGGCCGCAGTTCGCATCAGGTCCACCCACTCAGCTGTGTTGTGATCGGTTACGGCGAGAACCTGGATCCCCACCTTCTCGGCGGCGTGAACAACCTGCTTGGGCGCCACCTTCCCGCCCGTGTAGTCGTGAGAGCCAGGCGTGTGAACGTGAAAGTCTACTTTGTAGGGCTGTGCGCCTTTCGAGACCAGCGGCATAGGCATAAGTATAGAGCCACCAGTGAGATCCCGGAAGATCAAACTTCTGGATCTCTAACGTCCCGCTCGACTCTCCACGGGACCAAAGGTCGAAGTCGTTCCACGGTCTATAGAGCCGCACGAAGGTCCGATCCAACCTCTTACCGAGGAGGACGTAACCGAGTTCATGCGGATCTACAAGGAGGAGTCCGGTGAGGAGCTGACTGTCGGCGAGGCCCGCGAGATGACGAGACGGTTCCTCGAGCTCTACGCCCTCCTCGCCGGGATGCCGCCGGACGGCTCAGCTCGACGGGACACCTACTTGGTTTTTGACGTCCAACCAGGGAAGCTTCCGGCCATCGCGACCGCGCAAGCGAGGTGGGTCACTTCTGACGAGCAGACCCGGGTCACTTCTCGCGAGCGCCTAAGGATTGTCGGGCTCTGGCTCCGGGATGCGCTGGACGGTCGAACGGGAGGACTCGCACCGTCATGGGCTCTCCCTTTCCTAACGCGCGTCCGGCGCTCCAGGGTCTTGAGGCCCTCCTCCAAGGCGAGACGAACACGGCCGACAGGGTCATGGGCTTGCCTTTCCGGGCCAGCGCGATCTGGAGGCGTTCCGCGCGACCGTGCGCGTCGCTGGGCGCGCGGAACGCGAGCATCTTGTCGTTCGCGGCCACGGCCAAGCTACCGCCCTGGTCCGGACGCGCGAGCGCCCGCTGGAGCGTGGTCACGTCCCAGCCTCCGCCGCGGCAGGTGAGGCCCTCGCGATTGAAGGCGTCCGCGACCGCACGGAAGGAGAGGCGCGCGCGCCGCATCTCCTGGGGGGGGCGACGCGAGGGTGCACTCGCGGCTGCCCCCGGCGAACATTAGGTGACTTGCGTCACTGCTCGTAGAGGACGAACACCTGGATTCGAAGGCGTTGGTTGGAGTTTCCGAAACCCGCCAAGTAGAGTTCCACGTCGTCCTCGCCTGACGTGGCGCCAAGTTGAATTCGTGCGAAAGCGCTAAGGGCGGGAATGTTGTGGTTTGGTACGTACCACGCGCCAATCACTCGCGCTCCTTTGGGCAATCCGATGTGAAGGAGATGAGTGTTCGCGGCGTCAGGGTTGTTCGAGGCGTTGTACTCGTTTGGCCCCCCTCCGGCATTGCCGGTGTAGACCACCGGATATCCGACCGCCATATGCACCGCGCGGCCAGCGGTCATCTTGGCCATCTTGAAAGGCTCGGCCTTCACCCTCTTCGCTTCTTGTTCCGCACCAGCGGCCGCGGTGGATACCAGAGCAAAAGCAGCGACGGCAAGACCTAGTCTCATTGCGGATACCTCCTAGACAACCCGTGTATATCACGACTGTCCAGTTTCAGGTGACATGGGGCAGCCGGCAGCCATCGCGTAACCGTTTTCGCCCCGTCCATTCTCGGTAGGAGCCGCCGAATCTCTGGCATCGAACGGGGCGATCGCCCCGCCGCACACGCGAATGCGGGCGTGCCGCCTCCGGCATTGGTGACAGCCTTGGATGGCTACGAGTCGTGGGCTAGCCTGTGATCCATGTCCAAGGTCACCATCTCAAGGCTCGCCCGCATGAGCCAGCGGGAGTTCGTCGAGATCCGGGAAGCCCTCACGGAGGGACTCGGAGAGACCCACAGCGACATCGCCGCCCTGCGGGAAGAGCTGGGCGCCCTTCGGGCCGAGGCCGAGCGGAGGTTCCTAACCATGAGCGACGGCTTGCAGCTCATCCTTCAGGAAGTCGACGAACTCGCGAGTCGGCGACGACCGCGCCGCGGCCGGCCCAAGTCTCGGTCGCTTCGCACGCGACGTGCAGCGTGACCCACAGGAACGATGCCATCCGAGCGGGATCTCACCATCTTCGCGCGCACGAACTGGCGCGACCGCCGGAAGCCGTTCGGCATCCGGCGGGCTGATCGCCGCGCCCATATGTATCTCATCGGTAAGACGGGGACGGGAAAGTCCACCCTGATCGCGAGTCTCCTCCAGGCGGACATTCGGGCTGGGGAAGGGGTTGCCCTTCTTGACCCGCATGGCGACCTCGTCGAGCGGGTGCTGGCTTCGGTCCCGGGCGAGCGGAAGCGTGATCTCGTCTACTTCAACGTCGGGGACGACCAGGAACCCCTCGCCTTTAACCCGCTCGAAGCGGTGCCGGCAGCGCGCCGTTCGGCGGCAGCCTCTGGAATGCTCGAAGCGTTCAAGAAGCTCTGGCCGGACTCGTGGGGACCGCGGCTTGAGCACATCCTGCGGAACGGGCTCCTCGCTCTTTTTGAGTTTCCTCAAGCCACCCTGGCGCATATCCTGAGACTCCTGGGCGATCCACCCTTTCGGAAAGCTGTCGGCGAGCGGCTCGAGAACGCCCAGGTGCGCGACTTCTGGTTGCGGGAGTACGAGCAGTATAACGCCCGCTTCCGCGTCGAAGCGATCGCGCCGATCCAGAACAAGGTGGGCGCCTTCCTCGCCGACCCCCGGCTGAACCGAATCCTCACGAAATCGGAGAGTAGTTTCGATCTCCGACAGGTGATGGACGACGGGAAGATCCTGCTCGTGAACCTCTCGAAGGGAAGAATCGGCGAGGATGCCTCAGCCCTCCTTGGGGCGCTTCTCGTGGCCCAGATCGGCGTGATTGGGCTCGGCCGGGCGGAGAACTCTGAGGAGACGCGCCGGGATTTCTACCTCTATCTCGACGAGTTCCAGACGTTCGCCACCCTGAGCCTCGCCATGATGTTTGCGGAACTGCGGAAGTACCGGGTGAACCTCATCCTCGCGCACCAGTACCTCGCCCAGCTTGAGCCGGAGGTCCGCGACGCGATCCTTGGAAACGTTGGAACGATCATTTCCTTCCGGCTCGGCGTCCCCGACGCCGACAAGCTGGAGAAGGAGTTCTATCCCGAGTTCGCGCTCCTTGACCTCAACCGACTCCCCAATCATTGCTTCTACGTCAAGCTCATGGTGGATGGCGTGACTTCGTCGCCCTTCAGCGCCGAGACTGTGAAGCCTTCAGACTGAGCCCATCTTGGGGATCAGCGGATAAGCTAGCCAAACCTGCGCCCCGGGGGATCTTGGCTCCAGACTTGTTGGGGCGGCAGCAACTCTAGGGGTCCCCGTTTGGCTGACCCCAGGATGCCTTCACGAGCTCTTCGAGGCGCCGCTGGCGTGAGCGGACCCACGGTGCATAGTGCTTTTCCGTGATCTTGGTCGACGAGTGACCCAGCAGGACAGCGACCGCCTCTATCGGAATCCCCGCGAGGAGAAGACCACAGGCGAACGTATCCCGGAAGCGGTGTGAATGGCCATCGGGAACTCCCGCGAGTTTGAAGAGCCGCCGCAACCGCTCCTGGTATTTTCCGGCGGCCGACGACTTTTTTCCGTTCCCCGTCCAGAAGAAGTAATCGCTGCTCGCCGGAGGGACTGACCGGATCGCCTCGGCCACCCATTCCGGGATGGGCATCTTGACCGGAACGCCCGTCTTCTGTGTGTACAAGAACACTGAGCTTTCCCGTAGCGCCGACTGCGGCAAACACGCCGCATCCTGGATGCGCAGGCCCGAGTACCGCATGAGAAGGACAAGCGCTTTGAGGCGCCCGGCGATCGGGGTGTCGAGGCGGCCGTACTCGTCAGGGTATCTGTTGCATGCATCGAGAATCGCCTTGAGCTCGTCCTCGGAGAACGGGAGCGTCGGATTCGACTCGGGTTTCGGGGGCTTCAATGCCTTCGCCGGGTTTTTCTCGATCCACCCGGCGTCCATACAGAACCGGAAGAACGACCGCAGGCGCTCGACCTTCTTGAGCTGCGTGATCGCCGAATCGTCGAGCGACGCCCGGAAGGTCCTAAGCTCGTCCACGGTCAGCCTTCCGAGTCCCCTCAACCCCTTGTCTTCGCACCAGTCTCGGACCTGGCCGAGCGTTCGCCGGAGCTTCCGTATCGTCTCCCAGGAGAGCTTCCGCGCCTCCGCGTCTTCGATGAAACGGGCGACGGCCTCGCCGATCGTCGGCACCTCCGGCCGGACCTGCCCGATCTTCCCGGAGGCCTCCCAGCCGCGCACGAGGTCCGTGCCGGCTTCCCATGAGGAGAGATCAAGCGCACGCCTGATGCGCTCGCCTCCGAGCGTTCCCTGCACCCACAGGGGGCACCTACAGCGACGCTCGCGCCGGGAGCTATGCCGACAGGAGCGAACGTGGCGGCGGTAGAGCTGCAGCACGTCCCCATTGTAGGGCCGAAAGGGACGTATTGGGTCCGCGAAGTTTCGTGCCTACTTTAACTCGTTTTTAATCAACTGGTTAAAGTTGGCGGAGAGGGTGGGATTCGAACCCACGGTACCCGGTAGGGCACAGCGGTTTTCGAGACCGCCCGATTCAACCACTCTCGCACCTCTCCGTCATTGAGCCGGGGGTTGCGCGTCGCACCCCCCGGACCCACGCTCGCCACGCGGGAATGAATCCCGCTTCGCCACGAGCGAATCGTGATTCTAACCCGTTTCGCGGCGGGCCTTGAAGAAGTCCTGGATCAGTTGCCGGCAGTCGGCTTCCAGGATCCCTTCGACCACGTCGAAGCGATGGTTGAGCGCCAGGTCCTCCACCCGCAGGAGCGACCGGATGGCCCCACCCTTGGGCTCGGCCGCCCCGTAGACCACGGTCCCCACGCGGGCGTGGACCAGCGCGCCCACGCACATCAGGCAGGGCTCCACGGTCACGTAGAGGGTGGACCCGGTGAGCCGGTAGTTGTCGAGGGCACGCGCCGCCCCACGCAGGGCGACGATCTCGGCGTGCGCGGTGGGGTCGACCTGGTGGATGGGCTGGTTGAAGCCGGAGGCCACCACCTCCCCGCCCGCCACCAGGACCGCCCCCACCGGCACCTCGCCGAGGTGGAGGGCGGTGCGGGCCTCCTGCAACGCGAGGCGCATGATGCTCTCGTGCGTCACTTCCACTCCAGGTTCAGCCCCCTCCGGATGCGCCCGAGGTCGGCCTCCAGCCTGAGGGTCTGGCCGGACCGGAAAGTCCCGGTGATCTCCTCGGTCTTCACGTTTTCGTCCCACGCGACCTGAAAGCGGATCTTGTGGACGCCCGGGCTCACCCGCAGGGTGTCCCGGAAGCTCCCCTGCGCGAGCTTGAAGACCAGGCCCTTCTTGCGGACGGTGCCGGTGAGCTTCTGCTCGATCACCCGCTCACCGTCGACCCACACGCGCAGCATGCCGTACTTGAGGGGGTGGTCGAAGTCGATGCGCAGCCGCCCCGGCTCGCGGGGCCTGGGGGTTTCCCGCGGCGCCGCCCGAGCGCCGGCCTCCCGGGGGCGGGTCGCGGGAGCAGCCGTGGGGGTCGCCACCGCCGCGGGGGCCACCGCGGGAGACGAATCTCCGGAC
>WNFZ01000307.1_pt1 | contig 46878 bp, 45 predicted proteins | sample 5400081 | NCBI WGS metagenome assembly WNFZ01 (sample SAMN13153365, study PRJNA577476) | soil metagenome | isolation source: 80 cm soil or saprolite under grassland replicate 1 | place: USA:California | collected 2016-06-15
TCTCCCTGCACACCCCGCTTGGCGAGGACGGTGACAGCGAGTTCGGTGACCTGATCGAGGACTCCGAGGCGATCCAGCCTGGCGAGGCGGTCAGCTTCACGCTGCTGCAGGAGCAGCTGCACTCGGTGCTCGACACGCTCTCCGAGCGCGAGGCCGGGGTCGTCTCGATGCGGTTCGGCCTCACCGACGGGCAGCCGAAGACGCTGGATGAGATCGGCAAGGTCTACGGCGTGACCAGGGAGCGGATCCGCCAGATCGAGTCGAAGACCATGTCGAAGCTGCGCCACCCGTCCCGGTCCCAGGTGCTCCGCGACTACCTCGACTGAGACTCCAGCCTGGCCCGCATCCTGGCAGTCACGATGGATCGCGCGATCCCACCCGAGGCTCCCGTCCGGCCCCCACTTGGGTCAATGACGGCCCGCAGGTGATGGATCTAGCGATAGCACCGGAGGCTGATGCCCGAGTAGTCACGATCCGGAGGTGATGGATCCCGGGATCGCGCACCTTGTAAGATCTGCGATCCCGGGATCCATCACCTTGCTATTGACCGCGGCTGGCGGGGGTCACCGGCTGGCAGCGGCGCTGCGCACATGGAAACGCGCCCGCCCGCGGACAGGCGCGCTGGGCACGCAATTGCTCTGCTAGGGCCCGGCCGGTGACAGCCGGGTCATCGTCAGCGGTCCTGCGGCGTGCCCGCTCCCGGTGCCTGAGTCAGCCGGGCGGTCTCGTCCTGGATCTCGATCGCGATCTTGGCCAGCGCATCGGCGTGCTGGCGATTGTGATGCGCGCAGAACAGCAACTCCCCCGACCCCGCGAGCACGACGCGGACATAAGCCTGGGCGCCACACCGGTCACACACATCGAGGGCGTTGAGCGGCTTCGTTGGGGCTATAGCTCCGGTCATGTCGCCTCCTTCGCCTGGACCCCCGGACCTGCTGGCCCGGCGGGCCGTACAACGCTCCGAACTACTACCGCATCACAACATGTAGCCGACTGCGGAACTTCCATGCCCACCGGCAATACGCCAGGAGCGAACACCTTTCTGTCTCGTCACACGGTCCCCTGCTCATTCACTGTAGCGCGTATGTTGTCCCAGGTCGCCGGGTATGTCGGCGGCGTGGTTCCGCTGGCCTGACGCTACCTGCCGCTAGTCTGCCCTCAGGCCCTCCGGGCGCGCCGTCTCAGGGAGAAACATTCGTGACCGTCGTCAGCTCAGCGCCCGGGCAAGCGGTAGCCCTCTCCGATGGCTATACCGCACGTCATCTGACGGTGCTGGAAGGGCTGGAGGCGGTCCGCAAGCGCCCGGGAATGTACATCGGCTCCACCGATGGCCGCGGCCTGCTGCACTGCCTCTGGGAGATCATCGACAACGCCGTGGACGAGGCGCTGGCCGGGGTCTGCACGGACATCGAGATCGTGCTGCACGCGGATCACTCGGCCGAGGTGCGGGACAACGGCCGCGGCATCCCGGTCGACGTTGAGCCGAAAACCGGGCTGACCGGCGTCGAGCTCGTGATGACGAGGCTGCATGCGGGCGGGAAGTTCGGCGGCGGGTCCTACACGGCATCCGGCGGGCTGCACGGCGTGGGCGCCTCGGTGGTGAACGCGCTGTCCGGCCGTCTGGACGTGCAGGTGGACAGGAACGGGCACGAGTGGGTCGCGAGCTTCCGAAGGGGCGTCATCGGCGAGTTCAGCGGGCCCGACCCGGATGCGCCGTTCAAGCCCGGCCAGGGGCTGCGCAAGATGCGCCGGGTAGCCAAGACGCTGACCGGCACGAGGATCAGGTTCTGGCCGGACAGCCAGATCTTCGTGCGGGACGCGCAGTGGAGCTTCGAGGCGCTCGCCCAGCGGGCCAGGCAGACGGCCTACCTGGTGCCGGGGCTCAGCATCAAGGTGCGCGACGAGCGGGTCGCCGCGCGCCGCTCCCCGGCACCCGGCCAGCCAGGTCATGGTCACGCGGATCCCGGTCAGCTGGACCGGGGCCGCGCGGATCATGTCCTGCGGGTGGTACCCGATGCCGGCCATGGCGATCCCGGCGAGAGGCCGGCCGGCGCCTCGCGCGGCGCGGCGGCCGGGCCGCAGGAGGCTCATTTCCGGTTCGCCGGGGGGATCAGCGAGTTCTGTGCCCACCTCTCACCGGGCGATCCGGTCACCGAGGTCGTCCGGCTGGCAGGCTCCGGCCAGTTCACGGAGACGGTGCCGGTGCTCGACGACAAGGGGCACATGACGCCGACCGAGGTGGAGCGCGAACTCGGCGTCGACGTGGCGCTCCGGTGGGGCACTGGCTATGACAGCGTGACCAGGTCCTTCGTCAACGTGATCGCCACGCCGAAGGGCGGCACGCACGTTTCCGGATTCGAGCGCGCGCTGGTCAGGACGCTCAACGAGCAGCTGCGCGCGGCCAGGCTGCTGAAGAACGGCGACGAGCCGGTCATCAAGGAGGACGTGCTCGAGGGCCTCACCGCCGTGATCGCCGTGCGGCTGCCCGAGCCGCAGTTCGAGGGCCAGACAAAGGAGATTCTCGGCACCCCGGCAGCCTCCAGGATCGTCGCCCAGGTCGTGGCGAGCGAGCTGCGGGCGTTCTTCGAGGCGCGCGGCCGGGGGAGCAAGCAGCAGGCGAAAGCGCTGCTGGACAAGGTCGCGTCGGCGGCAAGGATGCGCATCGCCGCGCGCGAGCACCGGGAGAATCAGCGCCGCAAGTCGGCGCTGGCGAGCTCGGCGCTGCCAGCCAAGCTGGTGGACTGCCGGTCGGCCGACGACCGCAGCGAGCTATTCATCGTCGAGGGCGACTCCGCGCTCGGCACCGCCAAGCTGGCCAGGGACTCGGAGTTCCAGGCGCTGCTGCCGATCCGCGGCAAGATCCTCAACGTGCAGAAGGCGTCGCTCACCGACATGCTCAAGAACGCCGAATGCGCGGCGATCATCCAGGTCCTCGGGGCCGGCTCGGGTGCCGCGTTCGACCTGGACTCGGCCAGGTACCAGCGGGTGATCTTCATGGCCGACGCCGACGTCGACGGCGCCCACATCCGCACCCTGCTGCTGACGCTGTTCCACCGGTACATGCGGCCGATGGTGGCGGCGGGCCGGGTGTTCGCCGCGGTGCCGCCGCTGCATCGCATCAAGCTGATCAACCCGCGCAAGGGCCAGCAGAAATACATCTACACGTACTCCGACGCCGAGCTGCACCGCAGCCTGCTCGAGCTGGAGCGGAAGGGCCGGCGGTGGGAAGACCCGCCGCAGCGGTACAAGGGCCTCGGCGAGATGGACGCCGCCCAGCTGGCCGAGACCACCATGGATCCGCGCCATCGCACATTGCGGCGGATCAGGATCGAGGACGCGGAGGCCGCCACGAGCATGTTCGACCTGCTAATGGGCAGCGAGGTCGCGCCGCGCCGCGACTTCATCATCGGCGGCGCCGCTGAGCTCGACCCGGCGCGGATCGACGCCTGATCCCGAGGGCTTGACCTGGCTCCGGCCGGGCGCGGACCCTAGGATGCCGGGATACCCCCCGCGCGCGGCTGAACCGGCCGGAGACTGGACCGGGAGGATGACTGGTGACCCCAGGCAGAGCTCTTCGACGGTGCCGCGCTCGCGGACGGCCTGAGCCCGGCGCTGCGCACGCCGGTCAGCGTCCTCGTCGCCGGCGGCATCGTGACCGGCATCTTCGATGGAGACGTGCCCGCCGAGGCCAGGGCGGGCGCCAGGATCATCGACGCGAGCGGCGCGACCATCGTGCCGTCGTTCGTTGACTGCCACAGCCACCTGACGCTGCAGGGCGGCGCCCACTGGGTCGAGCGCGGCGCCGACGAGACCGCCGCGCTGGTTGACGTGGCCGAACGAAACGCCGCCGCCCTGGTGACCGCCGGCGTCCGCTGGGTTCGTGACGTCGGCTCGCCGCGTCGCGCGGACGCACCGGACGGGCGAGAACGCGCCCTGGCCCTGTCCCTGCGCGACCAGTGGCAGGGCAAGGCCGACTATCCCTACGTGCGGGCGGCCGGCACCTGGGTGACCAGGAGCGGCTCCCTGCCGGCCGGCCTGGCCGTGGAAGTCGGGGACGCCGACGCCCTGCTGGCGGCCGCACTCGGCCAGCTCGACGACGGCGCTGACCTGGTCAAGCTATACCTGGACGGCCCGGACGCCGATGTTGCCCCCTGGTCCGCCGACGAGGTGCGGCGGGTCGTGGACGCCGCGCACGCGCGGGGCGGCACCGTCGCCGCGCACGGGACGGGACTGGCCAACTGCCTGCTCGCCGCCGCGGCGGCTGTCGACACGCTGGAGCACGGGTTCACCATTGATTCCGATGTCGCGCGGCTGCTCGCGGCCAACGACGTGACCGTGGTGTCAACGCTGTCGGTCTTGCATTCCTGGCAGGGTTTCGCCACCACCACGACCATGGAACGGTTCGCCACGCAGGACAGCAGGCGGCGCGTCGCGGAGCGGCTTGAGGTCGCGCAGGCGAGTGTCCGGGCAGCGCATGCGGCCGGCGTGCCCATCGCAGCCGGGAGCGACTTCGGCGGCGGCTCGGTCCGGGCCGGCCACCTTGCCTGGGAGGTCGAGGCGCTGGTCCGCGCCGGGCTCGAGCCCTGGGAGGCGCTGGGCGCGGCCACCTGGCGGGGCGGTGACGTGCTGCGCGACCCGCACGCGGGCAGGCTCACGGTGGGCGGGCCAGCGCATTTCACGCTGGTGCACGGCGACCCGCTCAGCGACCCGGCAGCCCTCTGGCGCGTCTGGCGCGCCCACTAAACTCTCCCGACGCGCCCACTAAACTCTCCCGACGCGCCCACTAAACCGAAGTTCCCCCCAAGCCGATTGGTCGACGCGTTTGACCAGGTGGTAGAGCCCTTGATCACGGAAATTACATGTCTACGTAGTCATGAGCTGAGGCTGTTTCACCTGGTCAGCGCCCATATCGGTTCGCCACTGGGGGGAACTACGGACTAAACCCTCCCGAGCGGCCCCGGTCCCGTGGTTTCTTGATCACGGAAGACTTGCCGGGCTGGGCCCGGATTCTCCGCGATGCCAATGTCAAGGTCGATGGTGCCCGCCGGGGATGGCGGGTTCCGGGCCGCGGGTGACTCATCCGCGATCAAGGAAGCTGGCATGGTCAGATGATCAGGGCGGCTCCGCCGACGGCCGCCAGCGGCTGCCGGACCCGCTCCCCGGAGCCGTCCCTGCGGCCGCTGGCCGGCGGCAGCTCCACCGGCGTGCCCGCGTCGGTCGCGCCCCTGGCTGGCCCCGGCCCGGCCCAGGCCAGCACCAGGACGTCCTCGCCCTTGAGGAAGCGGTGACAGCGCACGCCGCCGGTAGCCCGCCCCTTCGGCGGGTAATCGAGGTAGGGGGTGACCTTGACCGTGGCTGCCATCGTGCCCGGCAGTGCGCCCGCGCTGCCGGCCACCGTCACCACCACGGCGTCGCCCTGGCCAGCTGCCCCGATCACCCCGGCAGGCCCGGCCGCCCCCGCAGCTCCGGCGGCGCCGGCCGGGTGAACTGCGCCGAACCAGATCGCCGACGCGCGGGCAGCCAGCCGGATTCCCGCCATCCCGCCGGCCGCGCGGCCCTGCGGCCGCACCGACGACGCGCCGAACCGCAGTAGCTGGCCGTCACTGGTGATGAACACGAGATCCTGATCCTCGCTGGCCAGCTGCACGGCGCCGACCACGCGGTCGCCGTCCTTCAGCGAGATCACCTCGAAGTCGCTCGCGTTCTGCGGGTAGTCGGGGGCGACACGCTTGACCACGCCACCTGCGGTGCCGAGCGCCAGGCCGGCCCCGGCGGCATCGGCGGCGACGATCGCCACGATGGTCTCGCCGGGCTCGGTGCCGACGAACTCGCCCACCGGGGCGCCGCCGGCCAGCCCGGGGGAGTGGGCACTCGGCGGCAGGGCCGGCAGCTCGAGCACGCCGAGCCTGATCAGCCTGCCGAGGGAAGTGATCACGCCGATCGTCCCGCGCGCGGTGCTCGGCACCGCCGAGATGATCGCGTCATGCGCCGACCGGGGACCGCCGCGCGGCGCACCAGCCGGCCGGCCAGCACGGCCGCCGCTCCCTGGTCCGCCCGCCCCGGCCGCCCGGCCCGCCGGAGCCGGGGAGCCGCCTGCCCCCTCCGGCTCGGTGCCAGGAAGGGCCGCCTGCACCGCGTTGCCGGCATCCGGCTCCGTAGCGTCCGGCGTCGCGCCGCCTGACGTCCCGGCTTCTGGCCGCCCGACGGCGGTCCTGGCCAGCAGCCCAGCCGACGAGAGCAGCACGACGCACGGGTCGTCGGCGACCTCCATCGGCACCGCCGCGGTCCGCGCGGCGCCGCTGCTTTCCAGCAGCACGGTGCGGCGCGGGTCGGCGAATCGCTCGCTGACGCTGGCCAGCTCGCCGGAAACCACCTCGCGCAGCTTCGCCTCCGAGTCGAGGATCGCGGTGAGCTCAGCGATCTCGGAGAGCAGCGTTTCCCGCTCGCGGTCGAGCTCCAGCCGGTCGTACCGGGTCAGCCGCCGCAGCGGGGTGTCCAGGATGTACTGCGCCTGGATCGCCGACAGGTCGAACACCGACATCAGCCGGTCCCTCGCCGCCGCCGCGTCGTCGCTCGTCCGGATCACCTGGATGACCTCGTCGATATTCAGCAGCGCGATGAGCAGGCCGTCGACCAGGTGCAGCCGGTCCTCGCGCTTGGCCCGCCGGAACGCGGTGCGGCGGCGCACCACGTCAATCCGGTGATCGACGTAGATCTGCAGCAGCTCACGGAGCCCGAGCAGCCGCGGCTGCCCGTTGACGAGGGCTACGTTGTTGATGCCGAACGTCTCTTCCATCGGGGTGAGCCGGTACAGCTCGTCGAGCACCGCCTCAGGAACGAAGCCGGTGCGGATCTCGATCACCAGGTGCAGGCCGCGGTGCCGGTCGGTGAGATCCTTCAGGTCGGCGATGCCGGCCAGCTTCTTCGCCTGGACCAGGCCCTTGATCCTGGCCACCACCTTCTCCGGCCCTACTCCGTACGGCAGCTCGGTCACCACGATCCCGGTCCGCCGGGGGGTGATCTTCTCGATCCTGGCCGCGGCCCGGGTGCGGAACACGCCGCGGCCGGTCTCGTAGGCGTCCCTGATGCCCTCCAGCCCGACGATCTTCCCGCCGGTGGGCAGGTCGGGACCTGGCACGAAGCGCATCAGGGTCTCAAGATCGGCGTCCGGGTGCGCGATCAGGTGCCGGGCGGCCGCGATGACCTCGCCGAGGTTGTGCGGGGCCATGTTCGTGGCCATCCCGACCGCGATGCCGGCCGCGCCGTTCACGAGCAGGTTGGGCAGCCCGGCGGGGAGCACCTCCGGCTGCATCTGGGTGCCGTCGTAGTTCGGCACGAAGTCGACGGTGTCCTCGTCCAGCGAGGCGGTCATCTCCATCGCCGCGGCAGCCAGCCGGGCCTCGGTGTACCGCATGGCTGCCGGGGCGTCGTCGCCGCCGAGCGAGCCGAAGTTGCCATGCCCGTCGATCAGGGGCAGCCGCATCGCGAACGGCTGTGCCATCCGGACCAGGGCGTCGTAGATGGCGGTGTCGCCATGCGGGTGCAGGCGGCCCATCACATCGCCGACGACGCGGGCGCACTTCACATGCGGCCGGTCGGGCCGCAGGCCGAGCTGGCTCATCTGGTACAGGATCCGGCGCTGGACCGGCTTCAGCCCGTCCCTGGCATCGGGCAGCGCCCGCTGGTAGATGACCGAGTAGGCGTATTCGAGGAAGCTGCCCCGCATCTCGTCGGTGACATCGATGTCGACGATGTTTTCCTCGAAGTCCCCGGGGGGCGGGGTTGTCGTGGTGCGTCTGGCCATGACCGCCATTGTGCCGTCCGTACCGGGCAAGTACTGGTAACCGCGGCCGCTCAGACCGCGAATCGCCCAGATATCCGAATCTCGCCGCCACCTAGCCACCGCGCGCACCGGCCGACCGCGCCCCCGCCCCCGGCTAACGTGTTGAATGTGGCGGTCAACCACACCTGGCAGGCCCAATGCCGCATCCTGCACGTTGCCAGCCGGGCTGCCCAGGCCGCGGCGGGCTGCCGCTGGCCGCGAGGGGCATCAGGTCGCCGAGAAGCCGCCGTCGACGCGGATGACCTGGCCGGTGACGTAGTCGCTGGCCGGGCTGGCGAGGAAGACGGCGGCGCCCTCGAAATCGCCGGGCTGGCCGTTGCGGCCGACCATGGTGCGGGCCGCGAGCGCCGCCCTGCGGGCCGGATCGCTGGCTACCTCCCTGGTCAGCGGTGTCACCACGAACCCGGGGGACAGCGAGTTGCAGCACACCCCCCGCGGCGCCCACGCCTCGGACTGTGACCTGGTCAGCGAGGCCAGGCCGCCCTTGGACGCGCCGTAGGCGCCGCTGTTGCCGAAGGCCCTGGCGGCCTGCTGCGAGGTGACGTTGATGATCCGGCCCCAGCCGCGCCCGGCCATCCCCGGGCCGAACCGCTGGCCGAGCAGGAACGGCGCGGCCAGGTTGACCGCCATCGTCTGATCCCAGTCATCGGTGGTCAGCGCGTCCATCGGCGGCCGCAGGTTGATCCCGGCCGCGCACACCAGGATGTCCGGCTCGCCGAACAGGGCGGCTGCCTCGTCGGCACCGCGCGCGACCTCGGCCCGGTCGCCGAGATCCGCGCTCACCCACCCTGCCTCGCCCCCGGCAGCACGGATCCGGCCGCTGGCGTCCGCCAGGGCGTCCGCACGCCGTGCGATCAGCACGACCCGGGCTCCCGCGCTGGCCAGGGCCGCGCCGATGGCGCGGCCGATACCGGAGCTGCCGCCGGTAACCACGGCAATCCGGTCGTTCAGGGCGAATAGCCGATCAAGGTACTGAGTCATGGCAAACAGAGAGTATGGTCATGGCATTGGACCGGCAAATAAGTTGCATCGCGTGCAGTCCGGTTGCAGGCGTTCTGGCTCAGGCCGTACGATCATAAGGTGAAGTTCGACGATGCCGCCCAGATAGTGGCCGATATACCGCGTCCGCATATACCGTCCCGCCGGGCGGTATTGCTGTATGAACACATTATTAAATACCGGCCCGAGCGCCTGCTTGAGCTGGGCACCGCGCGCGGCGGGTCGGCAGTGTTCATGGCGTCGGCTCTCGACGAGAACGGTACCGGTCATCTAACGACTGTCGACTCGACTCGGTGGACATGGAAGAACCCGACTCCCGCCGAGGTACTCGAGAAAGCCGGCTTGAGTCAATTCGTCACCATCGATAAGAGTGCCTCCACCTACGCCTGGTTCACCAAGCGTGAGCTTGAGTCATGCATGGACGAAGCGGGCATCGTGCACCCGAAGTACGACTTCATCTTTCTCGACGGCGCGAAGAACTGGAGCACCGACGGGGTCACCTGCATAGTCGCCGAGCGGCTGCTGCGGCCCGGCGGCTGGCTGCTGCTCGACGACCTCACCTGGACCTACGAGAAACATTGCCGTAATAAGCAGCGGCATTACGATATCGACCTCACCAAGCTTTCCGACTCGGAGCGGACGCAGCCGCACCTGCAGGCAATCTTCGACCTGCTGATCCGGACGAATCCGGCTTTCGACGAGTTCATCGTGCAGGACGACTGGTGGGGCTGGGCCCGCAAGGCGCCGATAGCCGGCCCGGCCGTCAACGGCAGCGCCCGCCCGGCCACGCAGGACACCAGGGAAACCGCGGCCAGGCCGCGAGGCGGCGGCCTCGTCGGCCTCATGCGCCGTACCCTGCGGGGATAGCCCGGAGGCCAGGGGCAAGATAGGCACGGCGGCGGGGGCGGCCCGCAGCGATAGGCAAGGCCGGCAGCTATCGACAGCAGGCTAGAGCGCCGGCCGGGCGCCGACCATGCTGAGCGCCCTGGCGGCCAGCCGGCATCCGCCGGCCAGCGCCTCGCCCGGCGGCTTCTTGTCCAGCCACGGCGGCAGGAACCCGGCGCAGAACGCGTCCCCGGCGCCGGTGCCGTCCACCACCCGCTCGATCGGCGGGGCGGGCACCCGGAACGGATCCGGGCGGCCGTTCGCGTAGAACAGCGCGCCGTCGGCGCCGAGCTTCAGGACAACCTGCGGGTACCACGCGTTCAGCACCCGGGCTGCCTGCTCAGGGTCGTCCCGCCCGGTGATCACCATGGCCTGGTCGCCGTTCACGAAGAGCAGCGTTGCGCCGTTGCTGAGCTGCAGGAACGGCTCGGCCCCCACGCGCTCGAGCGGCGCCGCCGACGCGCCGTCCACCGAGACCGTCATCCCGGCCCGCTGGGCATGGCCGAACGCGGCCAGGGCGGCCTCGCGGGATCCCTCGTTCAGCAGGGTGTAGCCCGAGATGTGCAGATGGCTGCCCGGGGTGAACAAGTCCTTGGGCAGGTCATCCGGCGACAGCGCGGAGTTGGCCCCTGGGTCGGACAGCATGGTGTGGTCGCCCTTGTGCGTCACCATCACGACGCACGTGCCGGTCTGCCGCTCCGGGTCCATGACCAGCCGGGCGTCGACCCCGTACCCCATCAGTTCCATGTCCCTGTTGCGGCCGGCGATGTCCGCGCCGCGCCGCCCGACGAAGGCCACCTCGGCCCCGTCGACAGCCAGCCAGGCTGCTATGTTCGCGCCGGAGCCGCCACCATGCATGGTCACGGTGGCTGGCGTGTCGCTGCCTTTGGCCAGCGGCAGGGCCGCGTGCGCAACCGTATCCGTCATGAGATCGCCAACGACGACAACGCGTGTCATGTCGCCACCACCTTGGTTACCGAGGCTGGGCCCGCTCGCCACAGTGGTCGGCGTCAGGCTCAGGGGCTAGCGCATAGAACTTAACAGTTTCGCGGGTCCGTCTCGTGCGGTTCGCTCTCCGAATCCGTGATCAGCAGTTATTCCCGTCATGTCGCCGCGGTCAGGATTCGCCCCGCTACGACCAGGACAACCTCCTCCGACTCGGCCGCAAGCCGCTGGTTGAGCTGCCCAAGCCGGTCGCGGAACAGCCGCCCGGCCCCGGTCGCCGGGACCACGCCGGAGCCGGCTTCGTCACTGACGGCCACGATCCGCGCCGGTGCCTGCCGCCAGCTGAGGATCAGCTCGTCCACGGCGGCATCGACGCATTTCGCCGCGGTGGCTGAGCCGCCTGCCCGGCCGCCGCTGCCGTCCGGCGCCTGCTCCCAGGCGCCGCACTCATCGAGCACCCCGGCGAGCCACACGCCGATGCCGTCCACCAGGAGAACCCCAGAAGATTTATTACGGATATGCCCCGCCACATCGGCACCCTCTGCCGTCGTCCAGCCGCGCGGCCTGCGTTCCCGGTGCGCCGCGATCCGGTCGGCCCAGTCCGGATCGGCCGTGCCGTCGGGCGCCGGGGCGGTGGCCAGGTAGGTGACGTCGGGCTCGCCGGCCAGCCGGAGCTCGGCCTCGCGGGACTTGCCCGACCGGGCACCGCCGAGCACCAGGGTCCGGCCGGGTGGCGCCGGTGCCAGGGCCGGCTCGCCGACATGCTCCCCGTCGTCCGGCAGGAGCACGCCCCACAGCAGGCAGCGGCGGGCCATCTCCTGCTCCGAGGAGATCCTGTCGTCCAGGTGGAACGCGGCCACGGCCGTCTCCGCCCGCACCGGGCCGCGCCGCCGCAGGTCGCCGAGCTGGAACGGATGGTCGGCCAGGTCAAGGAGCGCAACGTCATAGGGCCGCGCGCCGGTCTCGGGCTCGGGTACGGCGCCGGGCCCGGCCGCGATCAGCAGCCTGCCGCCGTCCGGGGCGGTGACGTCCCACCCGCCGGGCAGCCGCCGGACCACGTGCCCGCCGTCCAGGCCGGCCGGGGCGTCCAGGGCGTCCGGGACGCCCCGGCCGGCCGTGAAGCGCAGCGTCCCGTCCACGAGGACGGCGGCCGGCGCCCGGCGGCGCCCGGCGGCCCGGCCGCGCGCGCAGCAGGCGCAGCGGCAGCCCGGCCTGGGCCAGCCATCCGCGCCGCCGGTGCCGATCAGCTGGACGTCCATACTGTGCAGCAGTCCAGCATGGCCGCCGCGCCGGGTCAACGACAGGCCAGGCAGGTCGCGGCTGCCCGCGGCTTCACTGACCGCCGCCCGCGGCTACCTGGGGCCGGCTGGTCTCCGCCGCCCGCGGGCACCGCCGGCTCGGCTAGTCTCGCTAGCCGCGACCACCGACAAAGGCAGCCACTGGCGAAGGCGGGGACGGACATGACGTGGACCTGGCAGCTGGAGAAGCAGGACGGCACCGTGCTCACGGCCCGCGGGCTGCCGAAGGAGACCTTCGCCAGCCAGGGTGACGCGGAGAGCTGGATCGGCGAGAACTGGCGGAGCCTGCTGGAGGCCGGCGTCGATCAGGTCATCCTGCTGGACGACGGCACGCCGGAATACGGGCCGATGAGCCTGCACCCGGCCGGCTAGCTGAGCGGGCCGGCGCCGGCCCCGGCAGCCTCGTTCGTCATCGCTATCGCCGCGACCGCGGGCTCGCCGTCATCGCCGGGTCGGTAACGATCTCCGGGCCCAGGACATCGTCAATCCGGCGCATGATGTCCTGGCCGAGCTTGACCCCCGCCGCCCGCACGTTCTCCCGCACCTGCTCCGGCCGGGTGGCGCCGACGATGGCCGCGGAGACGCCGGGGTTCTGCAGGGTCCAGGCGATGGCCAGCTGGGCCAGCGACAGGCCGGCCTGCTCGGCGACCGGCCTGAGCTGCTGCACCCGGCTGAGGATCGGCTCGGTGAGGTAGTTCCTGATGAAGTTGGCGCCGGTCGGGTCGTTCGCGCGGGATCCGGACGGGAGCTCGCCGCCGGGCAGGTACTTGCCGGTCAGCGCGCCCTGCGCGATCGGCGACCAGACGACCTGGCCGATCCCTTCCTTCTCGCACAGCGGTACCACCTCGGCCTCGATGACCCGCCAGATCATGTTGTACTGCGGCTGGTTGGAGACAATCCGGTCGAAGCCCATCTGGCCGGCGATCCGCAGCGCGTCCGCGATCTGCTCGGCCCGCCACTCGGAAACGCCGAGATAGAGCACCTTGCCCTGGCGGACCAGGTCGTCGAAGGCGCGGAGGGTTTCCTCCAGCGGGGTCTCGTAGTCGAACCGGTGCGCCTGGTAGAGATCGATGTAATCGGTCTGCAGCCGGCGCAGGGACGCGTTCGCCGACTCGATGATGTGCTTGCGGGAAAGGCCGCGGTCGTTCACGCCAGGGCCGGTCGGCCAGTAGACCTTCGTGAAGATCTCGATGGACTCGCGGCGCACGCCGTGCAAAGCCCGGCCGAGCACTGCCTCGGCGGCCGTGCCCGCGTAGACGTCCGCGGTGTCGAAGGTGGTGATCCCCTCGTCGAGCGCCGTCGCGACACATGCCTTGGCGGCGTCTTCCTCGACCTGTGAACCGTGCGTAAGCCAGTTGCCGTAAGCGATCTCGCTGATCTTCAGGCCGCTCCGGCCGAGATGACGATGTTCCATGCCGCCGACCTTAAATGTCCGCTGCGCGGCGGCGCGCGGCAGGCCGGCCCTGGCCTGGCGGCCGCCGCGGCGGGCAGTCCGGGCCCGCGGTCAGACTGTGTCGCCGGGCTTGACCCGGGGGGCCGGCATGCGCAGCTTGCGGATCTGCATGGCGCGCAGCGCGGCGTACATCCTGACGCCGCGGGTGCGCTCGCCCGGGTACCGCTCGGCGGCCAGCCGCAGGATCTGCCGGCCGAGCAGGATTCCCTCGCTCAGCATGACCAGCACCACGCCGAGCACCAGGTAGTCGACGATCAGCCGGGTGGCCGGCAGGAACAGCAGGATGACGAGCACGCCCAGGCCGTACATGTAGAACTCGCTGATCCTGCGCCTGGAGTCCACGTAGTCGCGGGCCAGCGCCCGGACCGGCCCCCTGTCCTTGGGTGCGAGCGCCCACTCCTCGCCCCGCCGCATCGCCGCGTACTTGCGGTTGCGCGCCTCCCGGTCCCGGCCGCGGGTCTGCGCCGTGGCGGCCTTCCGGTCAGCCGGGGCCGAGTAGGGCTGCCGCCGCCGCCGCTCCGCCTCGCTGCGCTTGGGCGTCGGCCTGCCCTTGCCCGCGGTGACGCTGGCCCGGTCCGCGCCGCCAGCCGTCCCGTTGGCGCCGCCGCCGGCACCGACCTGGGCCCCGTCGGCCCGACCCGGCGAGCCTGACGGCGGCGCGGCAGCGGGACCCTGCCCTGGACTGCCTGATGAGTCGGCACTGCGTCGTCGGAACACGCGCACAGCTTACCGGCAGAGGGCGTCATGGCCGCTAGGCCTCATTCGCGGAATTCGCGACTCGCCAGGGCAAATCGCGGCCGTCCCGGCCGGGCCGCCGGGCGGCCGGGACCGGGCGGGCGGCCGTCGGCCCGGGCGGGCGCACCTCTTTGGTGACGCCCGCCTCCGCCGCGCGTAGGCTGGGAGGCCAGACCACCGGCGGCAAATGTCCGCCGTCGTGCAGCAAGCCGGTTTCGCGGCGCCGCCCGCGCTGTGCGGCAGCGGTAAACATGATGAGGGGATGGTCGCGCCCTATGAGCGTGATGAAACGGGTTTCGTTGATCTTCAGGTCCAAGGCCAACAAGGCCCTGGACAGGATGGAAGACCCGCGGGAAACCCTGGACTACTCCTACCAAACGCAGCTGGAGCTGCTGCAGAAGGTGCGGCGCGGCGTCGCTGACGTCGCCACATCCCGTAAGCGGGTCGAGCTGCAGATGAACTCACTTGAGCTGTCGTCGACCAAGCTGGACAAGCAGGCCCGCGACGCGCTCTCGGCCGGCCGCGAGGACCTGGCCAGGGAGGCGCTCTCCCGCAAGTCCGGCGTGCAGGGCCAGCTGACCGACCTGCAGACGCAGTACACCTCCCTGCAGGGCGAGGAAGAGAAGCTGACCGCCGCGTCCCAGCGGCTGCAGGCCAAGGTCGACGCCTTCCGCACGAAGAAGGAGACGATCAAGGCCACCTACACCGCGGCCGAGGCGCAGACCAGGATCAACGAGGCCTTCACCGGCATCTCCGAGGAGATGGGCGATGTCGGCATGGCGATCCAGCGGGCCGAGGACAAGACCGAGCAGATGAAGGCCCGGGCCGGCGCCATCGACGAGCTGATGGCCTCGGGCGCGCTCGATGACGTGGTGTCCGGGCCGCGCGACGACATCCAGGCCGAACTCGACCGGATGGGCGCCAGCCACGACGTGGACGGCGAGCTGGCGCGGATGAAGGCCGAGCTTGCCCAGGGCAGCGCGCCGCGTGAGCTGGAGGGGTCGGCCGGTCCTGCCGAGGCACAGCAGGCGCCGGCGCCGGCCGCGCAGCCCGCCGAGCACCAGCAGGCGGGTGAGGGACAGTGATCGTCCGCATCCTCGGGGAAGGTCAGCTCGAGGTCGACGACTCGGCGGTGGCCGAGCTGAACACGCTGGACGCGCAGCTGGAGGCTGCCTGCGAGAAAGATGACGAGGCTGCCTTCACGGCGGCGCTCGCCAGCCTGCTGTCCCGCGTCCGCGCCCTCGGCCGCCCGCTCGAGGACGCCTCGCTGGAGCCGTCCGAGCTGATCCTGCCGCAGGAGGGCGCCACGATGGCCGAGGTACGCAAGCTGCTCGCCGACGACGGGCTCATCCCGGGCTGACCCATGCCGCCGGTCCCGCACCGCCGGCCTCTGGCGTACGGGAACGTTGACGGGCCGCTGCCCGTTGCCAGGGTGGCCGGCGAAAACGGGCCGGCCACCCGCTTCGGCGGCGCGCGCGCGTGCGTGGCATCCCGGCCATGCGCGTGGTGGTGCCGCCGGTGAGGTGTAATGGGATGCAGCGGCTGGCTCAGCGCAGCCGGAACTGGAACGGAGGCTCCGCCGATGGCGCGGACCCGCTATGCGACCGACCGGGGGCTCATCGCGCGAATGGGCGCGACGATGTTCCTGCTCGGCCTCGTCTTCGTCGCTTTCATCGCCGCCCTGGTCTATCTGCTCGGCGCGTTCTCCAATATCGGCAGCGCCGGCATCGTGTTCATCGCGGCACTGTTCGGCATCGGCACGGCGTTCGTCTCCTACTTCTGGTCCGACAAGATCGCCCTGCGCACGTCCGGCGCCCGTGAAGTCAGCCCGCAGCAGGCCCCGGAACTGCACGGGGTGATCGACCGGCTGTGCGCGCTGGCTGACATGCCCAAGCCGCGGGTCGCGATCGCGCCGACCGACATGCCGAATGCCTTTGCCACCGGGCGCAGCAGCAAGGTGGCCGTGGTCTGCGTCACCGAAGGACTGCTGCGGCGCCTCGACCGGGACGAGCTCGAGGGCGTGATCGCGCACGAGATGTCGCACGTGGCGCACAAGGATGTCGCGGTGATGACCCTGGCGTCGTTCCTCGGCATCGTGGCGGCGCTCGTGGTCAGGTTCGCCTTCTACTCCGAGCTGTTCGGCGGCGGCGGCCGGAGCAACAACAACAACGGCAACAACCAGGGCGCGCTGCCGGTCATCCTGGCGGTCATGGTGGTCGGCATGGTGGTCTACGCGATCAGCTTCCTGCTGATCCGGCTGCTCTCCAGGTACCGCGAGCTGTCCGCCGATCGCTCTGGCGCGCTGCTCACCGGCCAGCCGTCGGCGCTCGCCAGCGCATTGCAGAAGGTCACCGGCGACATGGCCAGGATCCCGACCAGGGACCTGCGCGCGGCCGAGCCGCTGAACGCGTTCTACTTCGCCCCGGCGTTCGCCAAGGGCCGCGGCCAGGTGACCCTCTCGTCACTGTTCTCCACGCACCCGTCGCTGGAGCGGCGGCTGGCTGAGCTGGCCAAGATTTCCAAGCAGCTCAGCAGGTAGCCACCCGGCCCGCCGCCCCGGGCGGGCCGCCTGATGCCCGGAGGTTTCCAGGTGGGGTTCCTCGACACGATCCTCGGCCGGACCAAGCCGGTAGCACCGAACCTGGACGCATTGTTCGCGCTGCCGTCGGCCGCGGTCACGCTGCAGGCGGCCATGGACATGCAGCCGACCGGATCGGGTTCCGCCTGCTTCCGTGCGGCCGAGGGCCGGGCGTTCAGCGACATCGAGAAGGACGTCAGGGCGCTGCTCGACATGGGCTCGGGCAAGCTGCCGGTGGAGGTGTCGTCCGACTCCTACGGCTTCACCTGGCTGGTTTGCCACCACACCAGCGATGACGTCGAGGGGCTGGTCACTGACCTGCACGCGGTGAACTCGTCGCTGGAGCAGGGCGGGTTCGGCCCGCTGCTGCTGTGCACGCTGGTGGGCTTCCGCAGTCCCGCCGGGCGCAGGCTCGGGCTGGTGTACCTGTACAAGCGCGGTACGTTCTACCCGTTCGCGCCACTGGGCGGGGAGCGCCGGGATAGCGCACTGGAGATGCAGGTCAGGGCCGCTCTCGGTGACGATCTGAAGGTTGAGCCCGACCTTGGCCGGTGGTTCCCGGTCTGGGGCGCTCCTGGCCTGTGAGCCACCCTCGGCGGCCGGGAATGACGGCGCAGGGCATATCGTTGAGGTTGCACAGCAGGTCGAATCGCACGCAGGCAGCGCCGTGACGGCGGCGGCCCGTCGGAAGCAGGAGCTAACTGAGATGACTGTTCAGGACGAGACGACCACGCAGGGCATCAAGCTCACGGACGTGGCCGCGGTGAAGGTGAGCAGCCTGCTTGCCCAGGAAGGCCGCGATGACCTGAAGCTGCGCATCGCCGTGCAGCCGGGCGGCTGCTCCGGCCTGCGCTACCAGCTGTACTTCGACGAGCGCGAGATCGACGGCGATGTCGTCAGCGACTTCGGCGGCGTGCACGTGGTCACCGACAAGATGAGCGCGCCGTACCTGGGCGGCGCCACGATCGACTTCGTGGACACCATCGAGAAGCAGGGCTTCACGATCGACAACCCGAACGCGACCGGCTCCTGCGCCTGCGGCGACTCGTTCCACTGACCCAGCGCGCCCGCCGCGGCCGTGCACTGGCGCAGGAACGACGCCGCCGGCTGGCCCGTTAGCCACCTGGGGGCCAGCCAGCGCGCGGTACTCTGTGCCCCCGGTGCCGGCCGCGTCCTCGATGCCGGCCGCTGAGAAGGGGCGAGTACGCCGTGCGCATAGCCGTGACCGGGTCGATCGCTACTGACCACCTGATGACCTTCCCCGGCCGGTTCGTCGAGCAACTGGTTGCCGACAAGCTCGACAAGGTCGCCCTGTCCTTCCTCGTCGACAAGCTCGTGATCCGGCGCGGCGGGGTGGCCGCCAACATCGCGTTCGGCCTCGGCTGCCTCGGCCTGCGGCCGCTGCTGATCGGCACCACCGGGACAGATTTCGCCGAGTACCGCGGCTGGCTCGAAGGGCACGGTGTCGACACCGCTGGCGTGGTCGAGTCGGCCCTGCATCACACCGCGCGCTTCGTGGGCACGACCGACCTGGACATGAACCAGATCGCCTCGTTCTACCCGGGCGCCATGAGCGAGGACAAGGACATCGATCTGGGCGCGGTGGCCGCCCGGGCCGGGGGCTTCGACCTGGTGCTGATCGGCGCCAGTGATCCCGAGGCGATGACCGCCTTCACCGCGCAGTGCCGCGGGCACGGCATCCCGTTCGCCACCGACACCTCCTGGCAGCTGGCCAGGCTCGACGGCGAGGAGGTGCGCGACCTCGTGGACGGGGCCGCGTACCTGTTCTGCAACGAGTACGAGGCGACCCTGACCGAGCGCAAGACCGGCTGGACCGGCGGCGAGATCGTCGAGCACGTGGGGATCCGGGTGACCACGCTGGGCGCGGACGGGGCCCGGGTGGATCGCCGGGGCGAGCCTCCGGTCATCGTGCCGGCGGTGCCGGATGCGGCCCCGCAGGAGCCGACTGGCGCCGGGGACGCGTTCCGGGCGGGCTTCCTCGCCGCGACCGCCTGGGGCCTGTCGCTGGAGCGGGCGGCCCAGCTGGGCAACATGATGGCCGTGCACGCGCTGGAAACCGTCGGCACCCAGGAATACGAGCTCAAGCCGACTCAGCTGGCGGAGCGGCTCACCGCCGCCTATGGCCCGCAGGCCGCCGCCGACATCGCTCAGCACTACGGCTGACCCGCCGGCCTTCCTGACCCGCCGGCGCACCAGGCCGCCGGCCGCTGGTCAGTAGCTGCGCCTGACCAGGAAGGCCCAGCCGCTGGGCAGGTCGATTGCCGTGACGAATTCCTGGGACTTGATCATGCACCAGGCGGGGACGTCGGTCCTGGCGGCCGGGTCATCGGCAAGCACGGCCACGACCTGGCCGATCGGTACTTCCCTGATCCGCTCGGCCAGCATGATGATCGGGATGGGGCATTTCCGCCCCAGCGCATCGATCGTCAGGGCCGGCGCTGACGCGGGCGCGTCCGCGGGCGGCTTCGGTGGGGTCACGCGGTCACCTCCACGCCTGAATCCTCGTTGGCTCGCGTCCGGCTTCGCCCGCAGTGCGCCGTCGGCCGCGACGGTTCGGCCGGACAGCCGGGGTATTTCCGGAAACTCTCGCTCCCGGGTATCACGGTAGCGATACCCAGGCGTCGCCGTGAGTAAGCGCGCCCATTGCCCGCCGCCGGACACACCAGGGGTCCCTCCCAGCCGCGGGAAGGCTGCGCGGTACTGTTTTCCACGACAAGCTGTAGGACGAGCAATGACCGGCCAGTGGAGCCGGGAGTCATCCGCTGGGAAGGCAATCTGTGAGTCCCAACCGCAGCGCGCCACGCCGAGATGGCGCCGAGAGGCCGGGAGCGGGCCAAGCCGCTCGCCAGGCCAGACCACGGCCGGCGACCCGGTGACGCCGCGCCCCGGCGGCACGCGCCGCGCCCGGCGATGGGCACCCCGCGCGGCGCTGATCGCCGTGCTGCTCGCCGTCACGACCGGGTGCAAGTCAACGGCCTTCACCCGCATGGGCATGCTGCCGCCCGCGAGCAAGCAGGGCCAGGTCACGCTGACCCTGTGGCAGGGCTCCTGGATCGCGGCGTGGGCGGTCGGCATCATCGTGTGGGGACTGATCATCTGGGCGGTGATCTTCTACCGCAAGCGCTCCGACCGGGTGCCGCACCAGGTCCGCTACAACCTGCCGATCGAGTTCCTCTACACCATCGTGCCGTTCATCATGATCGGGGTGCTTTTCTACTTCACCGCCAGGGACGAGAACTACATCAACAAGATGTCCAGTCACCCGGACGTGATCGTGAACGTGACCGGGTTCCAGTGGAGCTGGCAGTTCCAGTACCCGCAGTACAACGTGACCGGCAGCACGAAGGTCACCTCGCTCGGCTCCATGTGGCCGGGCAGGCTGCCGGTGCTCGAGATCCCGACCAACGAGACGGTCAGGTTCAACCTCTACTCGACTGACGTGGTCCACGCCTTCTGGGTGGTGCCATTCGAGTTCAAGCGCGACGTGCTGCCTGATCACCCCAACAGCTTCGAGGTGACTCCGACCAGGACGGGCGAGTTCACCGGCCGCTGCAGCGAGCTTTGCGGCGTGTATCACAGCCGCATGCTGTTCACCCTGAAGATCGTCACGCCGCAGCAGTTCCAGCAGTGGATCACAACGCAGCAGGCGCTGCAGAAGACATCTGGGGGTGCCCAGTGAGCACGATCAATCCGCCGGTCCCCGCCGCGAGCCCGGCACCGGTCGCGGCGCCGGCCGGCTACCGCAAGGGCTCACTGCTAGCCGACTGGCTGTCATCCACCGACCACAAGATCATCGGTCACCTGTACCTGATCACCTCGTTCTTCTTCTTCATGGTGGGCGGGCTGATGGCGCTGCTCATGCGCGCCCAGCTGCTCGGGCCTGACAACCACCTGATGTCCGACCAGCAGTACAACCAGCTCTTCACCATGCACGGCACGATCATGCTGCTGCTGTTCGCCACGCCGTTGTTCGTTGGCTTCGCGAACGAGGTCATGCCGCTGCAGATCGGCGCGCCGGACGTGGCGTTCCCCCGGCTCAACCTGCTCAGCTACTACATGTTCGCCTTCGGCGGACTGATCCTGCTGCTGAGTTTCCTTACCCCGGGCGGCGCGGCCGCGTTCGGCTGGTACGCGTACTCGCCGCTGACGAGTTCGCTGTACTCGCCCGGGATCGGCGGCGATATGTGGCTCATGGGCCTGACGCTCTCCGGGCTGGGCACCATCCTGAGCGGCGTCAATTTCATCACCACCATCATCTGCATGCGCGCGCCCGGCATGACCATGTTCCGGATGCCGATCTTCACCTGGAACATCCTGCTCACCAGCGTGCTTGTGCTGCTGGCCTTTCCGGTGCTGGCCGCCGCGCTGCTGGTGCTGGAGATCGACCGCAAGCTCGGCGCTCAGGTGTTCAGCGCGAGCAGTGGCGGCGCCATCCTATGGCAGCACCTCTTCTGGTTCTTCGGCCATCCGGAGGTCTATATCGTGGCGATTCCGTTCTTCGGCATCGCCACCGAGATTCTGCCCGTCTTCAGCCGCAAGCCGCTCTTCGGGTACAAGGGCCTGGTCGGCGCCACCGTCGCGATCGCCGGCCTGTCCATGACCGTGTGGGCGCATCACATGTTCACCACCGGCGCGGTGCTGCTGCCGTTCTTCTCCTTCATGACCTTCCTGATCGCGGTGCCGACCGGGGTGAAGTTCTTCAACTGGGTCGGCACGATCTGGCGCGGCCAGCTCACCTTCGAGCCAGCGATGCTGTTCATCCTCGGCTTCATGATCGTGTTTCTCTTTGGCGGCCTGACCGGGGTCATCCTTGCGTCGCCGCCACTGGACTTCGCGGTGAGCGACTCCTACTTCGTGGTCGCGCATTTCCATTACGTGCTGTTCGGCACCGTGGTGTTCTGCATGTTCGGTGGCTTCTACTTCTGGTGGCCGAAATTCACCGGAAAGATGCTGGACAACACGCTGGGGAAATGGCATTTCTGGGCCGTGTTCATCGGCTTCAACATGACGTTCCTCGTGCAGCACTGGGCCGGTGTCGAGGGGATGCCACGCCGCATCGCGAACTACCCGAATCTGCCCGGAGACGTTACGACGCTCAACCAGATCTCCTCGGTTGGCTCCTTTATCCTGGGTGCATCCACCTTTATCTTCCTTTACAACATCTACAAGACGCACAAGCACGGGGAGAAGGTCACCGCCGACGACCCGTGGGGATTCGCCAACTCGCTGGAGTGGGCGACGTCATGCCCGCCGCCGCGGCACAACTTCACGTCGATCCCGCGAATCAGGTCCGAGCGGCCCGCCTTCGACCTGCACTACCCGCATATCAGGACCGGCCGGGACCGTGCGCTGGAGCGAAGGCAGGCGATCGGGGCGCCCGAGTGAGGGCGCCGGCCCGGCCCTCCGGCAGCGCGCCGGCCGACGGCAGGCGCAAGCGGGCGGCAGGCGCAGGCGGGCGGCAGCACGGCGGCGCCCGCAGGCGCGGGCCGGTGACCGGCGCAGCCCCGCACTCCGGTACCCCCAGATGACGGCAGGGGATGCTTCATGAAGGTCGAAGGTTACCTCTTCCTGGGCTGCGCGGTGTTCTTCGGCGGCTCAGACCTCGTGTACTGGCACTTCTCCCATGACCCGACCGGCACGACCGCGCTGGCGCTGTCCGTCGCCCTGGCCTTCCTGACCGGGTTCTACGTGCTGTTCACCGGCAGGCGGCTGCCGCAGCGTCCGGAGGACGACGTTGCCGGCGAGATCCAGCAGGGCACCGGCGAGGTCGGGTTTTTCAGCCCGCATAGCTGGTGGCCGCTGTTCCTTGGCCTGTCGGCCGCCTTCGCGGCCATGGGCGCCGCGATCGGCTGGTGGATGTTCCTGATCGGGCTGCTCTTCACGGTCTTCAGCGCGATCGGCTTCGTCTTCGAGTACTACCGCGGGCACTACGCCCACTGACACCGCGGCAGCCTGACGCCGCGGCAGCCTGACGCCGCGGCAGCCGGCCAGCTCCTGAGCCTCGAGGAGGCGGCAGATGGATGTCTATGAGGCGCTGTACACGACACGGGCGATGCGGCGGGTACGGCCTGACCCGGTACCGCCCGCGGTCCAGGCGCGCATCCTTGACGCCGCGATCCGGGCCCCGAGCGGCGGTAACGCGCAGAACTGGCGGTTCGTGCTGGTCGACGACCCGGCGGTGAAGGCCCGCCTCGGCCCGCTTTACCGGGACAGCCTGAGTCAGCTCTGGGCGACCGCCTATCATGACCGGCTCGAACGGGCCCGGCAGGCGCCCGGCGAGCCTGAGCACGCGTCGATGCTCCGCGTCACGGCGTCCGCGCAGCACCTGGCTGATCATTTTGAGCAGGTGCCGCTCTTCATGATCGGATTCTCCCGCGGTGACCCTACCGGCGGCTCGATCTTTCCCGCGGTATGGAGCGCGCAGCTGGCCGCCCGCGCCGAGGGCGTCGGCAGCGCCCTGACGTCGGTGCTGGGGATCTACCACGGGGCGGAGGCGATGACCATCCTGGGCGTGCCGGAGAACAAGGGCTGGCACATGGCCTGCTGCGTCTCGTTCGGATACCCGACCGGCCGGTGGGGCGTGGCGGCCCGGCGGCCGGTCCATGAGGTCGCCAGCCGCAACAGCTGGGACGGGGACCTCGGACTGGAGGTCCCCGAGCCGCTCTGGCCCGCTGGCGGCCAGCAGGGCTGAGGCCGCGGCCGGACGGCCCGGCTAGACAGGGGGCGTCAGGAAGTCCAGGCAGGCGTGCTGTCGGCGAGCTAGCTGCCCGCCCCGGGCGCGTCGTCGTCGTGCTGGGCCGGGCTGCCAAGCCGCGCGGGCGAAGCGTCCTCCCCGCCATGACCGTCCCCGCCATGACCATTGCCACCGTGCCCGTCCCCGCCGGGCATCTCGATGCTCTCGTTCAGGACCGCGTTCAGCGAAGACCGCAACCTGCCGAGTCCGCCACGGCTCTCTGGCGCCGGAACCCCGTTCTCGTCAGCAGAATCAGGCCCCGGCACGCTCAGCGGCTGCTTCCTGGACGTGAGGACCGCGAGCGCATCCTCCGAGACCGGGCGGGTGACCTCGATGAACTCGCCGTTGGGCAGCTGCCGGATGATCCCCGTCTCGACGCCGTGCTCCAGCAGGTGCTGATCCTTGCGCTGCAGCCCGAGGCAGATCCGCTTGGTAACGATATAGGCGATCACCGGGGCGACGAACGTCGCCACCTGCGCGATGCGGGTCGTCAGGTACAGCGAGATGTCCAGGTGCTCGGCAACGAGGTCGTTGGCACCCTCCAGCCACAGCACGCCATAGAACGTCACCGAGGCCATCCCGATCGCCGTGCGGGTCGGAGCGTTGCGCGGGCGGTCGTTGACGTGGTGCTCGCGTTTGTCACCGGTGATCCACTGCTCCAGGAAAGGCCACAGCGCAGCGCCGGTCAAGATGAGCCCCAGCGGCAGCAGCCCGGGGATGAACACGTTGAAGCTGATTGTGTGCCCGAAGACGTTCCACTCCCAGGGCACCATCATGCGCAGCGAGCCCTCGAGGAATCCCATGTAGAAGTCGGGCTGCGAGCCCGCCGACATCGCCACCGGCGTATACGGGCCGTACAGCCAGACCGGGTTGATCTGGGCGAAGGTCGACACCAGCGCCGTCGCGGCGAAGGTGAAGAAGAAGAACGCGCCGGTCTTTGCCATGAAATACGGGTAGAAGGGCGCGCCGATGACGTTCTGGTTGGTCCTTCCCTTCCCCGGCATTTGCGTGTGCTTCTGGTGCCACATGATGAACAGGTGCGCCGTGATCAGGGCAAGCAGCAGCCCGGGGATCAGCAGCACGTGCAGGATGTACAGCCTGGGGACGATGTCGTGCCCGGGGAACGCGCCGCCGAACAGGAAGAATGCCAGGTAGGTGCCGACCAGCGGAACGGACTGGATGACGCCCTCGAGGATCCGCAGTCCCGCGCCGGACAGCAGGTCATCGGGGAGCGAGTAGCCGAACAGCCCCTCCAGCAGGCCGAGCGTCAGCATCGTGATCCCGATCAGCCAGTTGACCTCGCGGGGCTTGCGGTACGCGCCGGTAAAGAAGATCCGCAGCATGTGCACCAGGATCGCGGCCATGAACAGGTCCGCGGCCCAGTGGTGGATCTGCCGCATCAGCAGCCCGCCGCGGACGTCGAAGCTGATGTCGAGCGTGGATTCGTACGCCTGGGTCATCCGGACGCCGTTGAGGGCCTTGTACGAGCCGTGGTAGACCACCCCGGTCATGCTCGGCTGGAACCAGAACGTCAGGAACGTCCCGGTGAGCAGCAGGATGATGAACGAATACAGGGCGATCTCGCCGAGCAGGAACGTCCAGTGGTCGGGGAAGATCTTCCTGAACGCCGTGCGGAATCCCCTGGCGCCGCGGAACCGGTCGTCCAGCCAGCCTCCGATACCTTCGAATGCCCGTTCAGTAGCCATTGCCTATCCCCGCTCCCAGAAGCTCGGTCCGACCGGCTCATGGAAATCGCTTTGCGCTATCAGGTATCCCTGGGCGTCGGTGGTGATCGGCAGCTGAGGCAGCGGCCTGGCGGCGGGCCCGAAGATCACCCGGGCACCGCGCGGCGCGTCGAAGGTCGACTGGTGGCACGGGCAGAGGATGTGGTGCGTCGTCTGCTCGTACAACGACGCCGGGCAGCCGACGTGGGTGCAGATCTTCGAGTAGGCGACGATGCCGTCCACCGTCCAGTTCAGCACGGTCGGATGCTCCAGTTCTTCCGGCCGGAGCTTGATGATGATCGTGGCGGCCTTGGCCAGCGCATCGTCGTCGTTCTCGTATCCCTCGGGAATTACCGTGATCATCCCGCCGGGCGAGCTGAAGTCACTCGGCCTGATCGGCGTGTTGCTGATGTCGGCGAGCAGCCGGGTTCCCTTGCGCCACACCGTGTGCCGCAGGCTGGTGCCCGGCAGCGGGCCCATGTCCCGGAGCAGCACCACCGGAGCCACCGCAAGCGGCAGCGTGGCCGCGATCAGCGTGCGGCGCAGCAGCGGCCGCTTGACGAACTGGCTGGCGTCCGTGCCTTCCTCGAAGGTCTCGCCGAATGCGGCCCGGTCCTGCTGGGCCGAGGCCAGCGGCTTGCGCGGCTCGGTGAGTTCCACTGCGGGCATCACGTTGCGGACCCAGATGGTGGCGCCGAAGGCCAGGCCGAGCATGGCTAGCGAGAGGGTTGTCCCCAGCGCCAGGTTGGAGCGCAGCGCTGCATCTATCGAGCGGACGGGCAGCCCGATGTAAGCGGCCAGGAAGCCGATGCCCGCCAGCATGGCAATGATGAAGCACGCGGCCACGACGCGCTCGGCGGTCTTGGCCTTGGCCAGGTCGGGCGGGTCGGCGGGAAGCTCGCGTGGCGTCGCCTGGGCTGCCTCCGGGCCGTCCTGGCCGAGCAGGATCCTCGTCTCGGCGGGGGGCGGCGTGCCGATGACACGGTGCCGGCCGGCTAGCGTCTCGGCCGGCTCGTCCCCGGGCAGCCCGCTGTGGCCGTTCGTCTCACTCATGTGCTTCGGTCTTCCCGTGCTTCGATGTGATCCACAATGCCGCCAGCACCATGAAGAACAGCACGCCGAGAAATACCACGAGGCCCTCAGTGACCGGGCCGATCCGGCCCAGGCTGAATCCTCCCGGGTTCGTCTCCGCTCGCTTCTCGATGACGTAGGCGATGATGTCGCGCTTGTTCTGCGGGGTGAGGGTGGTGTTGTTGAAGACCGGCATCGCCTCGGGGCCGGTCAGCATGGCCTCGTAAATCTGGGTGGGCGTCGACTCGGTCAGCGCGGGCGCGTACTTGCCGTAGGTCAGCGCACCGCCGGCGCCGACGAAGTTGTGGCACTGCGCGCAGTTGGCGATGAAGAGCTGCTGCCCCCGTCCGAGGTCCGCGCCGGAGGTGCTGACCTCGGACGGGGCCGGGATGGCCGGCCCGCCGGCCAGCGACTCGATGTAGGCGGCGATCGCGTGCGTCTGGCTGGTGCTGAACGTTACCGGCTTGCGCGGGGCCTCCGCTGCGGGCTCCTTCGCTGGCATCCGGCCGGTGCCGACCTGGAAATCGACGGCGGCGGCTCCGACCCCGATCAGACTCGGCGCTATGCCCGGGATGCCCTGGGCCGCAAGGCCGTGGCAGGTCGCGCAGTTCTGATTGAACAGGTCGCGGCCCTCGGCGATCTGCTTCTGGTCGGCAGCGGCAGGCTCCGCCGCGGAAGCCGGGCCGCCAGACCCGGTCACTGCCGCATAGGCCATGCCGATCGCGACGAGCATCAGCAGGACGACGGCGTAGCCCGCAGCCGGGTGCCTTCGCCTCGCGGTGATCCAGCGCACTGCGGTCCTCAGTTTCCGGTTAATGGATCAGGTAGATGGTCGTGAACAGCCCGATCCACACAACATCGACGAAATGCCAGTAGTACGAGACGACGATCGCGCTGACCTGCTGCTCGTGCGTGAAGCGCCGGGCCGCGTAGGTGCGTCCGAGCAGGAAGATGAACGCGACGAGTCCGCCGGTGACGTGCAGTCCGTGGAACCCGGTGGTCAGGAAGAAGACCGAGCCGTAGTTACTGGACTGCAGCGTGACGCCGTCCTTGATCAGGGCGAGGTACTCGTAACCCTGGCCGCTGATGAAGTAAAGGCCCATCAGGAACGAGAGCACGTACCATTCGCGCAGCCCCCAGCGGGCCATGTTGAAGACCGAGCCGGTGCGCCTGATCTGGCCGCGCTCGACCGCGAACACGCCGAGCTGGCAGGTCACGCTGGACAGCAGCAGCACGGTGGTATTCACCGCGGCGAGCGACAGGTTCAGGTTCGCTTGCGGCCAGGGCTGGTTCAGGCCCTTGTCCACCGAGCGGATCGTGAAGTACATGGCAAACAGCGCCGCGAAGAACATCAGCTCGGAGGACAGCCAGACGATGGTGCCGACGCTGACCAGGTTCGGCCGGCTGGCTGGCGTGCGAGGAACTACCTCGGTTGTTGCTGTCGCCACGATGGCCATTATTACGACACCGCGTAGGCGGACGTCGCGCGACCCCCCGGGTCGGTAGCATCCAGTTTCATGAAGGTCGTTGTGTACAGCCATGACGCGGACGTGCGCAGCCGGATCCGGCTCGCCATCGGCCGTCGGCCCGCTCCTGACGTGCCGGAAGCTGAAGTGATCGAGGTCGCCACCCAGCCTGCGCTGATCCGGCTGCTCGACCGGGGTGGCGCGGACGTCATGGTGCTTGACGGCGAGGCGCAGCCGGCCGGCGGCATGGGCGTCTGCCGCCAGGCCAAGGACGAGGTCTACGACTGCCCGCCGGTACTCCTGATCATCGGCCGCCCGGACGACGGCTGGCTCGCTACCTGGTCCCGCGCCGACGCCGTGGTCAGCCACCCGATCGACCCGAAGGCGCTGGCCCAGGCGCTGGCCGGCCTGATGCGCCAGCGAAGCGCCGGCACTCCGGTCGCGCAGGCGTGACCGGCTCTGGTCACCCGATCGCACCCTCCTGACCCGCACTCCGGACCCTGAGGGGGCCGCATGGATTCCCGCACTACCTGGCCGTCACTCATCGGCGCGCTGATCAGGGGTGACACGCTCACGTCCGACGAGACGTCGTGGGCCATGAACGAGATCATGGACGGCGCGGCGACTCCTTCCCAGATCGCGGGCTTCGGCGTTGCGCTCCGGGCCAAGGGGGAGACAGCGGGCGAGGTCAGCGGCCTGGCTCAGGCGATGCTGGCGCACGCGACGCCGCTGCGCATCTCTGGCCGGCTGACCGACCTGGTCGGGACCGGCGGGGACGGCGCGCGCACAGTCAACATCTCGACCATGGGCACGATCGTGGCCGCGGCCGCCGGCGCGCGGATGGCTAAGCACGGTAACCGGGCGGCATCGTCCGCTTGCGGCGCGGCGGACGTGCTCGAGGCGCTCGGCGTGGTGATAAACCTTCCGCCGAGGGCTACCGAGCGGCTCGTCGATGAGACCGGGATCGCGTTCCTTTTCGCGCCGCTCTACCATCCCGCGCTCCGGCACGCCGCTGTCACCCGCCGCGAGGTCGGCGTGCCGACAGTGTTCAACTTCCTCGGCCCGGTGGCGAACCCGGCCAGGCCGAGCGCGCTCGCGGTGGGGGTCTCCGATCCGCGGATGGGGCAGGTCATCGCCGGGGTGCTGGCCGGCCGGGGCAACTCCGCCCTGGTCTTCCACGGCGAAGACGGGCTGGACGAGCTGACCACGACCACCACTTCCACGGTATGGGTGGTGCATGGCGGCACCGTGAGCCAGCGGGCGTTCGACCCGGCCGTCCTGGGGATCAGCCGGTCCGCACCGGGAGACCTGCGCGGCGGGGACGCGGCGCACAACGCGGCGGCGGCCCGCGCCGTCCTCGCTGGCCAGCCGGGGCCGGTGCGCGACACCGTGATTTTGAACGCAGCCGCCGCGCTCGCTGCCGAGGCCGGCGTGCCGGATCCCGGGCAGCTGCCGACGGCGCTGGCGGACGGCTATGCCAGAGCCGCCGCGGCGATCGATTCCGGCGCCGCCGCCGCGCTGCTGGACAGGTGGGCGCAAGCCAGCCAGCGGCTCGCGGGATCCGGCGACTGACGGCTGCCAGGGACGGCCCGGTCAGGCGGATTCGGTGAACCCGAGCGCGAACGCCGCCTCCAGGTCATGCCGCGAGTACGTGCGGAACGCGATGTGGGTCTCGGTATGGGTCACCCCGGGCACCTTGTTCAGGTGACCGGGGATGACGTCGCCGAGTTCCTCGTGCCCGCGTACCCGCACCATCGCCACGAGGTCGAACTCGCCGGTTACCGAGTAGACCTCGCTGACCTCAGGGATCTGCGCGATCGTCTCTGCCGTCTCGGGAATGCGCGTCACGTCGGCCTTCACCAGAACGATTGCGGTGACCACTTTCGCCTCCTCGGCCGTCTGGGCGCCGGCGGGGCCGGCTGTGGCCGTAGCGTACCCCCGCCTGGCCCGCTGGCTGGCTAGGCCGGGCGGCCCGCGCGCCAGCTGGCCGGCCCCCGGTCACGCGCCAGGCTGGCCGGCCCCCGGTCACGCGCCAGGCTGGCCGGCCCCCGGTCACGCGCCAGGCTGGTCGGCCCCCGGTCACGCGCCAGGCTGGCGGCCCGGTCACGCGCCAGCTGGCCGGCCCGGTCACGCGCCAGGCTGGCCGGCAGGCCCGCCGTCCGCGTGCCTGGCCAGTCCGGCGGCGGCAGGATGCTCGCTGGGCACGTCAGGCGCCGTCAGTTCGGCCAGGGTGCTGACGCCAGCAGCGGCGAGCCTGCGCAGCAGGCCCTGCAGCACCTCGGCGGTAGCCATCGCGTCGGGAAGCGCGCGGTGGCAAGGCAGCGTGCGGGACCCGAAGAAGTCCGCCAGCGTGCGGAGCTTGCAGTCGGGCACCGCCGCACCGAGCACGAGCCGGGCGAGCGTTACCGTGTCGAGCACGGGAAACGTGGGCCAGGGCAGCTCGCAGGCCTGACACGCTGCGCTGAGGAAGCCGATGTCGAAGGCGGCATTGTGCGCGGTCAGCACGCAGCCGCGGGCGAATGCCAGGAACCTGGGCAGTACGGCGCCGATCGGTGGCGCCTCGCCGACCATCGCATCGGTGATTCCGGTCAGCGTGGTGATGTCAGCCGGGATCGCCGCGCCCGGGTTGACCAGGGTGCAGAACTCCGCGCGTACCCGGCCCCCGCTGACCAGGACCGCCCCGATTTCGGTGACGCTGGCCTGATCGGGCAGCCAGCCGGTGGTCTCCACGTCAACGACGACGAACTCGAGCTCAGCGAACGGCTGGGGCAGCCCGGCGAGCGGGTGGCGGAGCTCGCCCGCGGGCGGCAGGGCCGGCCGGGTACCGGCCGGGCTCAGCAGGTCATCGTCGGTAGTCACGCATTTACCGTAGGGCCAGCCTCCGACAGTCCGGCCAGCACCGGCACCCGGCCGGGCATGGGCAGCATCGGCAAGGAACAAACAGCATCTTCAGGAACGAACAGCATTGGTGGGCATGAACAGCATTGGCCAGGGACAAACAGGCACCGCCGGGCACGAACAGCATTGGCGGGCACGAACAGCATTGGCGGGCACGAACAGCATTGGCGGGCACGAACAGCATTGACGGGCACGAACAGCATTGACGGGCACGAACAGCATCGGCGGGCACGAACAGCATCGGCCAGGCATGAACAGCATCGCCGGGCCCAACAGCATTGGCCAGGCATGAACAGCATCGCTCAGGCATGAACAGCATCGCCGGGCCCAACAGCATTGGCCAGGCATGAACAGCATCGCTCAGGCACGGGCGGCATCGGCTAGGAATGAAAGCCCGGCCAGGCATGAACGGCCTGGACAGATACGAACAGCCTGGTCAGGTCGTCGCTGGCGCAACGAAACGGGGTCTCGTTACGGGTTCGTTATTCTCTTGCCTTGGTCAAGAACACGGGCGAGTGAGAGCGTTTCGGTTGAATCTGTCGGCTGATCTTCACTAGTGTCAGGCTCCGAGCCGTATCGCTCAGCAGTCGCCATCGCGGCGACGGCGATCGGCCGCCGTCGAGTTTCCGCGCAGGCGCGGCACGCAAGCGCGGGAAGCCGGGGAACCATCGGATGATCGCCGGGCACGCTGCCCGGCGTCTCCAGGGGTGAATCGGCCGGGCGCATTGGTGCGGGCCTGGCCGTAGGGCGTCCTTCCACAGCCCGAACCCGTCAGCTCACCCGGTAGTCGGTCCGTGGGAGAAGGAGCGTGTCACTTACGTGGGTACGCGACTATTCGTTGGCACCACCGTGAGACGCTGCGCAGCGGCCGCGACAGCCGGCACCCTCGCAGTTGGCGTGATCATCTCAACAGCCGGGTCCGTCGGCGCGGCGCCCCAGCCGACAGTCAGCCAGGTGCAGGCACGGCTCAGCCGGCTGAACACGAAGGCCGAGAAGCTTGACCAGCGTTACAACCAGGTCCAGCAGGAACTGACATCCGCCACCCACCGCCTGAAGCTGGTGAACGGCGAGGCAAGCAGGTACCTGGCACGGTTCCGGTCTCTGCGCAGCGAGGTAGCCAGGATCGCCGCGCAGGCCTACGAGAACGGCAACATGACATCGGTGGCGGCGATGCTGACCTCCGGTAACGCCCAGCAGATCCTCGACCAGTCATCGATCCTGATTCAGCTGTCCTCGTCCAACAGCGCCCAGATGGACCAGTTCATCGCGGCGGCCCGCCAGCTCAACGGCGCCAAGCAGTCCGCACAACGCGCCAAGGCCGCCATTGTCAGCCTGCACAAGAACCTCGCCAGCCAGAAGAAGTCGCTGCACAAGCTGATCGGCCAGCAGCAGGCGCTGCTCAGCCAGCTAACCCCGGCGCAGCAGCAGGCCGTCGGCCCGGGCGGCGGCGGTGGCGGTGGCGGTGGCGGCGGCACCACTACGTACCGGGGCCCGACGGGCACGCAGGCCGAAAAGGCGGTGGCGTTCGCGTACGCCCAGATCGGCAAGCCGTACGTGTTCGGCGCGTCCGGGCCGGACTCCTATGACTGCTCAGGGCTGACCATGGCTTCGTGGGCGGCCGCCGGGATATCGATCCCGCGGACCAGCTATGAGCAGTGGGCCTCCCTGCCGCACGTGCCGACGTCCCAGCTGCAGCCAGGCGACATCCTCGTCTTCAACGGCGCCGGCCACGTCGGGATCTACGTGGGCAGCGGTCAGCTCATCGACGCCCCGCACTCAGGGCTCAATGTGGAGAAGATCGCGCTGAGCGGTTGGTACAGCAGTTCGCTGATTGGAGCCGTCCGGCCCTGATCCACGGGGTGCCCGCTGGCACGTCATGACGCGCCAGCGGGCGGCGCCGCTCCCGGACGGCGAGGCAGGGGACGATCCGGGGGAGCCGGGCTGAAGGCTCCCCCGGACATCGGGGTACCTTCGGTACCCGCGACGGCGCTGCCGGCCGCAGAGGCGCCGAGCCATGGCCGCCATGTGAGCTCCGCGGGAATCCCATCTGAGCGGGCCCCGTGCGGATCGCCGGCGCAGCGTGCGTGAAGCTGACGGCCGCGCCGCCGCCTGTCCGGTCGGCCAGCGGGCCGCTAGGATCACCGGCACGGGAGCGCGATGCCGAAGGTCCTGATCGTCACCAACGACTTCCCGCCGCGCAGTGGCGGGATTCAGTCATTCGTGCACGCGCTCGCCACCCGGCTTCCGGCGGGCATGGTGACCGTCTACGCTCCCGCCTGGGAAGGAGCCGCCGGCTTCGATGCGCGGCAGCCGTTCCCCGTGATCCGCCACCCGACCTCGCTGATGCTGCCGGTACCGTCGGTCTCCCGCCGGGCGGTGCGGATCCTGGCCGACCATGGCTGTGACACCGTCCTGTTCGGCGCGGCGGCACCGCTCGGGCTGCTGGCGCCGGCGCTGCGCCGGGCAGGCGCCCGGCGGATCGTGGCGCTGACCCACGGGCACGAGGCAGGCTGGGCGGCCCTGCCCGGTGCGCGCACGCTGCTGCGCAGAATCGGTGACCAGGTCGATGTCGTTACCTACCTGGGCGAGTACTTCCGGGTACGGCTCGCCAGGGCGCTGTCTCCCCAGGCCGCGGGGCGCATGGTCCGGCTGGCTCCGGGAGTTGAGCCGGCGGCGTTCCGGCCCGGCGCCGGCGGGGCCGCTGTCAGGCGGCAGCTGGGTCTTGAGGGTCGGCCCATCGTCCTCTGCGTCTCCCGGATGGTGCCGCGCAAGGGCCAGGACACCCTGCTCCAGGCGTGGCCGCAGGTCCTCGCCGCGGCCGGGAACGGGCTCAGCGGCGCAGCAGGGAACAGGCTCAGCAGGACAGGGAACGGGCCCGGCGGCGCGGCCGGGGACGCAGTCGCCGGGGCCGGGGGTGCGGCTGGGCGGGCTGGCGTCGGCGGGCCCGGGGGCGAGGCCGCATCTGGCCGGGTCGGCGTCGGCGGGGCCGGGGCCGCATCTGGCGGCACTGGGAACAGCTCTGGCGGGCCCGTACTGCTGCTGGTCGGCAACGGGCCGTACCGGGCTGAGCTCGGGCGCCTCGCGAGCGGGCTGGGCGTGACCGGCTCGGTCGTGTTCACCGGGCCGGTTTCCTGGCCGGACCTGCCCGCGTATTACGACGCCGCCGACGTGTTCGCGATGCCATGCCGGACCCGGCGGCACGGCCTGGACGTCGAGGGGCTTGGCATCGTCTACCTGGAGGCATCCGCGGCTGGCCTGCCCGTCATCGGCGGGGACTCAGGCGGCGCGCCGGACGCCATCTTGCCCGGCGAGTCGGGCTACGTCGTGCCTGGCGGCGATGTGGCGGCGGTCGCCGGCCGACTGACCCAGCTGCTCGGCGATCCGGCCGCCGCGGCGGCGATGGGGGAGAACGGCATGGCCTGGGTGGAGCGGGAGTGGCGCTGGGAACTCGTCGCGCGGCGGCTGCAGCGCATCCTGGCCGGCTGAGACGACAGCTCCTGCGCTGTGGATAACCGGTGATGTGTGACGTGACAAACCCAGCACCGGTAGGCTACCTGACGTGGCCGATGAGGATGGACGCGCCGGGCGTTCGGCCGCATGGGGAGTTGTAGCCGCAGTGTTCGGCGGTGGCGCGGTGGCGACATGGCTGACTGCGGCGGCTTCTGGGTCCAGGTTCCCGATCTGGCCCGCTTATGGCTTCAGCCTGGTAGCAGTCATTGGGCTCTACATGTGCTTCGCCGTGCTACACGGCTGGTGGCCAGCCAGGCGACCGCGGACAGCCGCACCGCTCCCTTCGCCGTCTCCCGCGATCATCGCCACAGCCAGGAAGGATCAGCTTCCGCACGATTCAGCGCCCAGCTCCACCGCGATCCGCGACCTGATCATGGAAGGCAAGGCGATGCAAGCGCGCATCGGTGACCGTCGGGGTCCATTCACCACCGTCCCGGACGATCTTCAAAAGAGCTTTGCGGCGTGGAAAACGAAGGTTAGTGCCCTGCTCGCATCTCAGGGCGCAGGCTTGCTTGCGCAATTCGAGGGTCGCCCGCTTCAGGTCCCCTTCGCGGTGCCGGGTCTCGCAGGTGTGATCTACGACAAGATCGAGCAAGGCATCAGATTGCTTGAAGTGATCAAGCAAGACCTGGAGAAGCGGTGACCTCGCTCACTGGTCGGGATCTACTTGGCCGCCCGCTTGCCGTCCTGGTGCGCCTGATCGTCCGCTGACTCAGCATCCGTCGTTGCCTTAGCCCTGTCAGTCGGCTCATCCTCCGGGTCCACCGCTAGCAGGGCGCGCAGCGCCGTCTCAGGGTCAAGCGGGAGACTCACCCGCTTGTCACGGTCTTCGTTCCGCTTGCCGCTCATGTTCTCACGTTAACGCACTAGCTGAACCGGGACTGCCGGTGATGCCTTCTCCGCTCCGCACCCGAAAGTCACCGTGACATGCGGTGAATTGGTCACCGGTATCCTCACCGGTCCGATACGTTGACTCCACGAAGCGCGGGAGGTAGGTGAGAGCGTTGGACACCGACAAGATCATCAGGCAAGTCGATCTTGACCTTGAGGCAGCCGAATCTCAGCTCCGGGCGGCACAAGATCGCGTTCAGGAACTCAGGACGATCCGCGATGGTCTCCGGTTGGCGGCTCAGCGATACGGCTCCGTACAGATCCATGTGCAAGCCGTCTATTCCGATGATCCTGATGCTGGTCACCCCTCTGGAGATTCTCAGAGTGATCACTGCTTCGACGTGCTGGCCAAGATCGGCCGGCGAGCAACGACTCAGGAGATCCGGGAGAAGGTGAACGAGGCATCGGGTAAGACCTACAGCCATGAGCAGATTCGCAGTGCGCTTGGCTATCTGCTGAGAAAGAAGCGGATCAAGCGCGCCGGACCAGGCCTGTGGGAGCCGTTGCCGAGGGTCGTCTCAGTAACAGACCTCGGTCCCGCCGATAGCACGGCGGGACCGAGCCAAGCTGGTGAGAACGGTACGTCTAGCCAGGGCGACGTTCTCACCGGAGCGAGCCTGAACTCGCAGCCAGCGAGACAGGCTTCGTTCTAGCCGCCCGGCTGGCGGTCCCGCAAGCCAGCGGGTCCGCCTGCCGGACGGGCAGGGGTGTGCGCTGGTGCGCAGGGTGGCCGTTGGACGTCGCCCCTGCGGGTTCGATTCCCGCACACTCCACTGGACACTGTACCTGTTCGGGCTCGGCTGGCGAAGCTTTGCCCAGATCAGCGTGTGTCAGGAGTGCTCCCCGGCCTGCGCGGCTTTGAGCTTGGCGGCTAAGCCGGGCAGGTCATAGGCGACAAGGAGATGAAGCGCGGTCGGCGTCGGGCGGCTGATCGCGGTCCAGACGCCGCTCTCGCGGTCCTGCTGGATCTGCCAGTGCTCGCCGTAGCTGTGCAGTAAGGCCGCTAAGCCGGGGGGAAGTTCAGACATGCGGACATACTAGCTAGCCATGATTAGCTATGGCTAGCGCTGAGTGATCAGCATTAGCCAAGGCTAGATACTTGATCACATGGACGAGATCGACCACGAGGGGGCCGAGCCGGTGTACCGGCAGCTTGCGGCCATCCTTCGCGCCCAGATCGAATCCGGCGAGCTTCGCCCCGGCAGGCCGGTCCCCAGCGAGCGCACCCTTACCCAGCGCTACGGCGTGGCAGTCGGCACCGTGAAGAAAGCCGTCGGGGTACTGCGCTCCGAGGGCCTTGTGCACACCGTCATCGGCCGGGGCATCTTCGTCCGCTGACCAGGCAGACGGTATGCCGCGTGGCGTTCCCGGAGTCAGGCGTGATCTTGTGCTACCGGTGGTCTTAGGGCCTGGAGCCGGGGAGCGCGAGGTTAGCTAGGCCGTCCGCTCCCCGGCCCCAGCACAGCTAAGAGGACGTGGCGTGCGTAGCTCAATTGCGGTAGAGCACCCGATTCGTGTTCGGATGGTTACGGGTTCAAGTCCCGTCGCACGCCCCTCTTAAGTTGTGTATTCACAAAGTATCGCGTCGCGTTCTACACGCAACAGGCCACGCCGTAGTTCACTGAGCGCCCGGTCAGGCCGGGGGACCGTCCGTCAGTGGCTTGTAGCTGAGCCGCCGTCCCCCGGCCTGCCTGATCAGCGCCCACATCCGCGCGCTGTCGCTCTGCTTGCACAGCGAATACATGAAGTCGAACTGGGCCAGGTAACGGCCAAGGTGCTCAACGCTCACATGATGGTGCGTACCATCGATCGAGCGCTTGAGCTGGCTGAAATACCCCTCGGCCATGTTGGTCGTGATCCCGCCGCGCCGCACGTACTGCCCGGCCGAGTGATCAACCGTCTCATGGCTGCGCATGTCCTTGGCCACCACGTTGTATGGCAGGGCGCTGTCGGTCCATAGCTCCGTCCGCAGGCCGTCCACGTCCTCCGCGATCGCCTTCGCCAGCGTCTTGCCGTTCACGTTCGGCACCACGCGGGAGCGGACCTCGCGGGTCTCGTAGTCCACCAGCGCCAGCACCGGGGTCTTGTCCGTGGTGCTGCTCAGCCGTGGCAGCTCGCGCGGGTCATCGCGGTGACGGTTCGCGGGCGCGCCGCCGATCCACGTCTCATCACTGATCACGGTGCCGCGCAGCAGCCCGGCCAGTGGGTCACGGCGCATGGCCTCGCGGATGCGATGCAGCATGAACCACGCCGTCTTAGCGGTCAGGTCGTACTTGCGCTCGACCTCGCGGGCGCTGATGCCGTTCTTGGCGGCACACATCTCGAAAACCACCAGCAGCCACGTCCGGACGGCGATCTTGGAACCCTGGAAGATCGTCCCGGTCAGCACCGAGAACTGCCGACGGCAGCCACCGCACTTCCACACCCGGCGCTGCGACTGCTGGCCGGTACGGGTCTTGCGGGACACGCCGTTCAGCGGGCGGATGTACCAGGCACCGTCAACCAGCCCGCAGTGCGGGCACACCGGCCGGCCATTCCAGCGCAGCTTCTCAAGCAGGAGGTACGCGTCCGCCTCGGTGGGGATCATTGCGGTGAGCGCCGGGATAGAGAGTTCCTGCTTGGCCATAAGACCATTGTCCCAGGTCAGGTTGGGTTTGTCAAGTCACACATCACCGGATAACCGATAGCAGTTCGGTCTTCCCACGCGCTGGCGTGCAATATCTGAACTGCTCCGGTGGTGGCTAGCTGTACAGGGCCGCTATCTCGGCGGCAAAGTCCTTCGCCACGACGTTCCTGCGTACCTTCAGGGACGGGGTGAGGTGCCCGGTCTGCTCGGCGAAGTCGGAACGGAGGATCCGGAACCGCCGGATCGACTCGGCCCTGGAGACTGCCTTGTTGGCGTCATCCACGGCCGTCTGGATTTCCGCCACAAGCGCTGGATCGTCGGCGAGGTCCGCCAGGGACGCCGTGGCCGGGCGGCCGTTCCGCTGTTTCCAGTGCTCGAGGGCTTCGGCATCGATGGTAATGAGGCAGGCAATGTAAGGGCGGCCGTCGCCGACCACCATGGAGTGGCTGACCAGCGGGTGTGCGCGCAGCCTGTCCTCGAGCACCGCAGGCGCGACGTTCTTGCCGCCCGCCGTGACGATGAGCTCCTTCTTCCGGCCGGTGACACGCAGGAAGCCCTCGTCGTCGAGATCGCCGATGTCCCCTGTGCGCAGCCAGCCGTCGGCATCGAGCACGTCAGCGGTCGCGTCCGGGTTACGCCAGTAGCCGCCGAAGACGTTCGGGCCGCTGATGAGAATCTCGCCGTCCTCGGCGATCCGTACACTGACCCCGGGCAGCGGCTTGCCGACCGTGCCGATCTTGTTGCGGGCCGGCCCGTTGACCGTGGCGGCCGCGGACGTCTCGGTCAGCCCGTAACCCTCGAGGACCGTCAGGCCGGCGCCGCGGAAGAAATGGCCGAGACGGTCGCCGAGCGGCGCGCCGCCGGAGACCGCGAACCGCACCTTGCCGCCGACCGCTGCCCGCAGCCGGGCGTAGACAAGCCGCTCGAAGAGCGCATGCCGCAGCCGCAGGCCAGGCCCGGCAGGCCCGCTGGCGATCCGGCCGTTGCCCGCGGCCCCGCTGCCCGCGCCCCCGTCGGCCGCCGGATCGCTGGCCGTGCCGCCGCCGGCCATGCCGCCGCTGGCCGTGCCGCTGGCTGCGGCGTCATGGTCGGCTGACCTGCTCCAGGCGATCGCCGTCTCGACCGCGGCGGCGAAAATCCTGCTCCTTGCCCGGCTCGCTGATGCCTGCTGCTGCGCGCCGTTGTAGACCTTCTCGAACACCCTGGGCACCGCGAGGATGAACGTGGGCTGGAACTCCGGCAGCCCCTGGACCAGCCTGCTCGCGTCCGGCCAGTGTCCGAGGATGACTCCGGCTTCCATGCAGCCGACCTGGATGACCCGGGCGAAGGAGTGCGCGAGGGGCAGGAAGAGCATGGTCGAGCAGCCGGCCATCTCGAAGACCTCGCGGAGCGGGCCGGCGACCGCGCTGCGGACGTCGGCGAGCAGATTGCCGTGCGTGATCTCGCATCCTTTCGGGCGCCCGGTTGTGCCCGAGGTATAGATGATCGTCGCCAGGTCGGCGCTGCGTCGCTGTGCCCGGCGCCGTGTCAGCTGCTCCTCGCTGACCTGCGCGCCGCCCGCTCGCAGTTCGTCAAGCTCGCTGATCTTCCAGATGCCGAGATCAAGGTCGGCAAGGCGGGCACGGAAGCCGTCGATCGTGCTCGCATGCCTGGCTGTCTCGGCGAACACGGCTCGTGCGCCGGAGTTGCTGAGTATCCACTCGACCTGCTCCGCCGATGAGGTCTCATAGACGGGCACCGTGACGGCGCCCGCCGCCCAGATGGCGTAGTCGATCAGCGTCCACTCATAGCGTGTCCGCGATATCAGGCCGACACGGTCGCCAGGCTCGATGCCGGCGGCGGCGATCCCGCGGGCGAGCGAGGCCACGTCGTCGCGGAACTCGCGTGCCGTGACATCTCGCCATTCGCCCGCGCCGGTGCGCCTGCGCAGGATGATCGCGGCCGGCTCGCTGTCGGCGCGCGTGAAGACGACATCCGTGAGGTTGGCAGATTCCGCCACAGTCGCCATGGCGGGAGCGCTGTAGGTGCGCAATGGTTCTCCTCGGCAGGCGCGTTCGGCAAGATCTCCCTGGACGGTATCGCGCCGGACCAGGCGCGGCCCAGGGCCGGGCTGGCGGTTTGCGCGCGCAGCCGCCCGCGCGGCCGGCCGGTATCGGCTGCCGGGCCCGGGTTTGCGCGTCTCGCCGCCGGCCCCGGCCTGCCTAGGCTGTGAGAATGCGGGTTCACGTGGTTAGTGACGTGCACGGCAGGGCGGATGCGCTGGCCACCGCAGCCGACGGCGCGGACGCGCTGTTCTGCCTCGGCGACCTGCTGGTCTTCATTGACTACCTCGATCACCAGCGGGGGATTTTTCCCGACCTGTTCGGCGCCGACGCGGCGCGGCAGTACATCGCGCTGCGGACGTCGCAGCGGTTCGACGAGGCCAGGGCGATGTCAGCGCGCCTGCGGGCCGGGCTGGACGGCGATCCTGCCCGGCACTTCGAGGCAGCTGTGTCGCGGCAGTACGCGGAGCTGTTCGCGGCGATGCCAACGCCGGCCTACCTGACCTACGGGAACGTCGATATTCCGCGCATGTGGGATGCGCACATGCGGCCCGGCCAGCGCGTACTCGACGGAGAGCGAATCGAGCTTGGCGGCTGGTCGTTCGGTTTCGTCGGTGGCGGGCTGCGCTCCAGGTACCGCACGCCCAACGAGCTCGATGACGACGTCTATGCGGCCAAGGTGGCGGCCGTCGGCACGGTTGACGTGCTGTGCGCGCACATCCCGCCCGCGATTCCCGAGCTGCTCTTCGACACGGTGGCGCAGCGGATGGAGCGGGGCAGCGAAGCCCTGCTCGATGCCGTCCGGCGGACGCAGCCGCGTTACCTGCTCTTCGGGCACGTGCACCAGCCGCTGACAGGCCGGCTGCGGATCGGGCGGACAGAATGCGTCAACGTAGGCCACTTCCGCGCCACCGGGAGGCCGTACGTGCTGGCCTGGTAGGCCGGCCAGGCAACGGAGCCTGGCGGCCGCCGGATGTTCGGCCTGCGGCGGGACGTTCGGCCTGCGGCGGGACGTTCGGCCTGCTGCGGAGCATTCGGCCATCGCCGGGCAATCACGCCGGGCGGGTGCGTCCCATCTGGCGGCGCGTCCATCTGGCGGTGCGGTCTGGTCCGGCGGCGCTGGCGTGGCGGTACGCTCCGAGCATGGCCGACAGGACGACATCGGGCACCGCCATCGCGGTGCCGAGAGGATCCGTGATGGCCGTCATCGCCGATTTCGCCGCCTACCCGGAGTGGGCGACCGGGGTCCGCAGCGCCGAGGTAGTCGAGCAGCCAGACGGAGGCAGGGCCCGCCGGGTGCGCTTCACCCTCGACGCCGGGGTGATCAAGGACCGGTACGTGCTCTGCTACGACTGGGACGGCGACACGGCGGTCCGCTGGAATCTCGATCCAGCGGAGCCGGGCTCGGTGATGTCCGAGATGTCCGGCTGCTACCTGCTGGCCGACAGCGGCAGCGGCACCAACGTCACCTATGAGCTGACCATCGGGCTCCGGATCCCGATGCTGGGAATGCTCAAGCGGAGAGCGGAGAAGACGATCATTGACACCGCGCTGAAAGGCCTCAAGTCGCGGGCCGAGAGCGGCGGAGGCGCGACGTGACCCGGGATTCACGGCAGCGAGGCAGCGACCCGCTCGGCGAGTTCCAGCGCTGGCTGATGCGATCAGGCGCCCGCGAGTTCGGCCGGGAGGTACGCGGCAATGTCCGAAGGACGTTCGGCTATGGCAACGCTGGCCGGGACGACGTATGGGAAAGTGCGACGAACGAGCCGCCCGGCGGCGAGCCGCCCGAGTGCGAGTGGTGCCCGCTGTGCCGGGCTGCACGCAAGTTCAGGGACGCGGAACCTGGGCTCGGCTCGCATCTATCCAGCGCCGGGGGGATCTTTGCCACCGTGGTTCAGGATGCCGTAGGCGCGTTCGAGAACCTGATAGCGGCAATGCCGAATCCTGGCGCCCGGGCGGATGATGCCGGTCCGGACAGGCAGCCCGGTGATGCGCGCGAGGCTGGCGAGGTCGGCGAGGCCGGTCCGGACAGGCAGCCCGGTGATGCGCGCGAGGCTGGCGAGGCCGGTCCGGACAGGCAGCCCGGTGATGCGCGCGAGGCTGGCGAGGTCGGCGAGGCCGGTCCGGACAGGCAGGCCGGTGATGCGCGCGAGGCTGGCGAGGCCGGTCCGGACAGGCAGGCCGGTGATGCGCGCGAGGCTGGCGAGGTCGGCGAGGCGGCCCCGGCTCCTGACGAGCCCGCGACGACCGGCGACGGGCCAGCCACGGCCGACACGAAACAGCAGGCAGGGACGGGAGAGCGCCAGGAAAGGCCGACTCATGGCCTTGACGATCGGGGTTGACGTCGGGGGCACGAAGGTAGCGGCCGGTGTGGTCGACGAGCAGGGCAGGATCCTCGAGAAGCTGAAGCGGTCCACCCCGGCGGCGAGCCCGGAGCAGACAGCGACGGTGATCAGCGATACCGTGCTCGAGTTGCTCGACCGTCATCAGGTCGAAGCCGTCGGCCTGGGCGCGGCTGGCTTCGTCGATGAGGCCAGGGCCACCGTGCTGTTCGCGCCGAACCTGGCCTGGCGTGACGAGCCCGTCAAGAAGAAAGTCGAGGACCGGGTCAGCCTGCCGGTGGTTGTCGAGAACGACGCGAACGCCACCGTCTGGGCCGAGACTACTTTCGGGGCCGCGCGCGGCCACGACCATGTCGTGCTCGTCACCGTCGGCACCGGCATCGGTGGCGGGATCGTCATCAATGGCAGGCTCTACCGGGGCAGGTGGGGCGTCGGCGGAGAGCCCGGACACTACCGGGTCGTGCCGGATGGGCGCCTGTGCGGGTGCGGCAACCGCGGCTGCTGGGAGCAGTACGCCAGCGGGAACGCGCTGGTCGCTGAGGCACGGGAGTTCGCGGCGCGTTCGCCGCGGGGAGCGGTCCGCCTGCTGCAGCTCGGTGGCGGCGCGCCGGACGGAATCACCGGGCCCGGCATCACGCGGGCGGCGCGCGAGGGCGACCCGGCGGCGCTTCGCTGCTTCGAGATCGTCGGCAGCTGGCTGGGCCACGGGCTAGCTGACATCGCCGCGATTCTCGACCCTGGCTGCTTCGTGATCGGCGGAGGCGTATCTGAGGCAGGCGACCTGCTGATAGGCCCGGCACGGGCCGCTTTCGCTGCTGCCCTGACCGGCGGGACCTACCGCCCGCTCGCCGAGATCAGGCTCGCTGAACTCGGCCCGGATGCTGGGCTGGTCGGGGCCGCGGACCTGGCCCGCAGAGGCTGAGCCGTCGCCGGCCTTCCGCAGCCCGTCCGGCTGGCCACGTGCGGCTCGTTCAAGGCGTGTCTGGCGAGCATGAGCGCACTGCCGCATCCCCCGCTCCCGTCCGGTCAGCCCCATCCCAGCCGATCTGGCCGCGCTCGGCAGTGCTAGAGAACCGCGCCGTTGTCAGGTCCCGAGCCGCGGGATGGCTTGTCGCCCATCCGGATAACGAGGACGGTGAAACCGCCGACGAAGGCGGCGACCGCGCCGAATGTCGCCCAGCCGGGCAGGACCCAGCCAAACGACGTCGCGATCAGCAGGTAGGCGGGTCCGCCGAAGAGCCCGGCCCAGGCACCCTTAGCGACCGAGTCGAGCACGGGGAGCGGCGGCGGCGGAGGCGGGATGTAGTGCTCGTCCTCGTCCTCGTCAGCGGTCGGCAGCCGGGCGGGGATCGCGGGCTTGACGACCCGGGTGCGATCCGGGATCGCGGGCTCCGCCGGGCTGGCCTGATCGGCGGTGACCTGGTCGCCCTTGCCGGGATCATCGGCAGCGCCCGGCCCGGCAGCTCGGCCGGAGTCCGGGCCATCGCCGGGCCCGGAACCTGCCCCGGGCGCGGAACCCTCGCCGGGGCCAGCGCCGGTATCGGGTGCGCCGGCCGTGCTGGCCTCCGCGGACGTGCTGAGGTCCGCGGCGGCGCTGGTGTCCGCGGTGGCGCCGGCGTCCGCGGCGGTGCTGGCGTCCGCGGCGGTGCTGGCGTCCGCGGCGGCGCCGGCGTCCGCGGCAGTGCTGGCGTCCGCGGCGGTGCCGTGGCGGGACTGGTGCCGGGGGGCCGGCAGGTCCTCGCGTTCCGGCCACGGCGGAGCTGTCCCGTCCGGGCGGGGGCTCGGCAGGTCGAACCGCGCGACAAGTTCCCGCCAGGCCGCGTCTTCGCCGCTCCTGTCCTCCGCGCGTTCCCTCTCTGCCAAGCCCCTATTCCCTCCCCGCCCGGCTGTGCGCCCGGACGAACTCCAGGCTGCCAGTGAAGATGGCCTGGGCGTCGTTGTCCAGAGTTGCGACATGAAAACTGTTGGCGCACTCCACGACCGTCAGCTGCTGGGGCGGCAGCGCAGCCCGCAGGAGGCGGACACTGGCGGCGCCGACGACATGATCCTCGGTGCTGTAGTAGACCAGAACGGGCTGCGTAAGATCCTTCAGCCCTTCCTTGGTGCTCCGCCATAGTCCAGGCAGCGTGGCTGCAGCGCGCACCGGAGTCCGCTCGTAGCCAAGCTCCTTGACGCCCTCCTTCTTGATGTCGCTGGCGATGCCCTTGAGCGAAGGCACGATCAGCTTCAGCGCTGGGGCCAGGGCAAACAGCCTGGTGTCGGCCGTCACTGAGGGATTCACGAGCACCAGGCCGCTGATCGCGGAGCCGCGCACCTCGGCCAGCCGCAAAGCCAGGCAGCCACCTATCGACAGCCCCATCACGAAGATCTGGTCGGACCGCCCGCGGAGTTCCTCGAAGGCCCGGTTGACCTCGGCGTACCAGTCTTCCCAGCGGGTGCGCGCCATCTCCTGCCACGTCGTCCCGTGCCCGGGCAGCCGGGGCAGCGAGACGCTCAGGCCCGCATCGGCCAGGTATTCAGCCCAGGGCCGCAGCGACTGAGGGCTGCCGGTGAAGCCGTGGCAGAGCAGCACGCCGGTGCTGTTTCCGTCATGGCTGAAGGACTCGGCGCCTGGCATCACTGGCATGGGCAAGGGGTCCTCTCGGGCGAAACCGCGTCTAGCCGATCGTCGCACGCCCGCCCGGCGCGCCGGAACCCGTAGCGGCCGGCAACCCGCCTGTTGCCTGCGGGCGGCGGCCCGGGGGCGAAGCGGGCATTCGGGCCGTCGCAGCACGTCGCTCGGCTCGCACCATCCCGACAGGAGCTGCGACGTGCGACCATGTGAGCGTGTTCTACTGGCTGGTTAAGGCGATCCTCGGGCCGATCCTCCGGGTGGCGTTCCGCCCGTGGGCAGACGGCGCGCAGAACGTCCCCAGGGCGGGGCCGGCGATCATCGCCAGCAACCACCTGTCGTTCTCCGATCACTTCTTCGCGCCGCTGCCGATCCCGCGCAAGGTCGTCTTCCTGGCGAAGTCCGAGTACTTCACCGGCCGCGGCGTCAAGGGCCTGTTCAGCCGGGCCTTCTTCAGCGGCGTCGGCCAGATCCCGGTGGACCGCTCCGGCGGCGCGGCGAGCGAGCGGGCACTGCGCACCGGCCTGCGGGTGCTGGCGAACGGCCACGTGCTCGGCATCTACCCGGAGGGCACGCGTACCCCGGACGGCCGGCTCTACCGGGGCAAGACCGGGGTGGCCAGGCTGGCGCTCGAGGCCAGGGCGCCGGTCATCCCGTGCGCGATGGTGGGCACCTTCGAGTTCCAGCCGCCAGGAAAGATCAGGCCGCGGCTGAACATACGGCCTGGAGTGCGGTTCGGCACGCCGCTGGATTTCTCGCGTTACTACGGTCTGGAAGAGGACCGGATCGTGCTCAGGGCAATAACTGACGAGATCATGTACGCCATCATGAAGCTGTCCGGCCAGGAATACGTGGACAGGTATGCACAGCGGACGGCGACGAGGCTGCCGGTCGTCGGCCGCATGCGCAACCGCGCCGGTGACAACGGTGCTGGCGCCCGCCCGGGCGACGGTGCGGCCGCGGCCGCGGGTGCTGGTGCCGGCGGTGGGACCGGGGCCGGATCTGCCTCCAGCGACGGCGCTGGTCCTCGCGCTGGTTCCGCAGCCACTTCAACTCACGGTGCTGGCCCTGCTCACGGTGCTGGCCCTGCTCACGGTGCTGGCCCTGCTCACGGTGCTGGCCCTGCTCACGGTGCTGGCCCTGCTCACGGTGCTGGCCCTGCTCAGGGCGCCGGCGTCGGCGATGCCGCTGGGGCCGGCGCGGCTTCCGGCGCTGGGCCTGCTCCTGGCCCGGATCAGGCCCGCGACGAACGGGCTGGCGAGGCCCGGTGAAATAGTCGCACTCTACCGATGCGCACAGCCGTCGGCTCCCGAGTAACACAACTCACGATGGCCCCCTGCAGCCCCTAATGTCGCAGGGAGCGCTGTCCGGCGGTGTATTCCGCCGGGTGGATGTGGTTCTGGTATTCGCCGGCGCATACCAGAACCACATCCACGCCGGCCCGCGGCGCGTCAGGAAGCGAGGGTGTCAGTACATGCTGGCACCCTGCGGGCGTGGCGGACCTGAGAAAAGTCGACGCGGCGTTGGTGGAGCGGACTCTCGATAGGCAGCACGGCGTCATCTCCCGGCGTCAGGCATTGGCGTCCGGCCTGACTCGTAACATGCTGCAGCGAAGAATCCGTGCCGGCGGTCCATGGCAGCGGATCCTGCCCGGCGTCTATCTGACCATGACCGGCGTCCCAACTACTGACCAGCGTGACGTAGCCGCGTTGCTCTATGGAGGTCCACGAAGCGTCATGACTGCGGCCGCCGCGCTGCGCCGCCATGGCTTGCGCGCCCCGAATACCGAGGCCGTCGACATCCTGGTGCCCGCAGAAAGGAGCCGTGAGAACACTTGTTTCGTCCGTATTCACCGGACGGCCCGGCTGCCCGAGGCGGCGTACGCCAGCGGCAGCGTGACATTTGCCGCGCCGGCCAGGGCAGTTGCTGATTTTGCTCGCGGTCTGACGGCCCTGCCTGCCGTCCGGGCCGTTGCCGCCAGCGCCGTGCAGCGACGCCGCTGCACGGTTGCGCAATTGGCTGATGAGCTGGCCCGGGGACCGGTCCAGGGATCGGCATTGCTTCGCTTAGCTTGTCGTTTAACCTGCGCGTTCGCGCCGTGCCGTGAGCGAGGCATCACGTTTCGTCGTCTTGCCCACGTCGTGGCGGGGTGCGGGTCGGCGGTTCTTCGATCCTGGCGGCCGTCCGGGGCCGGGCTTGCCGGGTTT
>WNFZ01000387.1_pt1 | contig 46446 bp, 45 predicted proteins | sample 5400081 | NCBI WGS metagenome assembly WNFZ01 (sample SAMN13153365, study PRJNA577476) | soil metagenome | isolation source: 80 cm soil or saprolite under grassland replicate 1 | place: USA:California | collected 2016-06-15
GTACTCGATCTCGGCCGCTCCGATGATCTCGTCCGCCAGCTCCGCGCCGTGGTACGTGACCCGAAACGCCAGCAGACTCCAGCTCGGGTCGTCGGCGAGAGCCGCAAGCTGCTCGCAGGTCCGGCGGGGACTGGTCATGTTGAACTGGTTGGTGCGGGCGTGCAGTTGCGCCACCCGCTCCCACGTCTCGGGGTCACGCGGACGTTCGACGCAGACCACCTCGGGCACCAGGTGGCCCGACGCCTTCGCGGCGTAGAACGCTGTGCGCTGCCGGTCCGAGGTCGTGACCGAGCCGGCCATGTCGGGCGGGAGCTGTCCGAGCAGATCTTCCACCAACAAGGGGGCCGCGACCACGGCAGGCACCACGAGGTCTGGTGCGTCGAGCCTCAACCGCTCTTGCTGGCCCGGGTTGTCATCGACAAACACGGTGGCCGCCAACGCGATCCCGTCGAAGTGCGCCAGGATCTGCTTGACCGTCACGGCCTTGTCAATTTCGGGCGCGGCCCACAGGCCCGCCACGGCGAGACTCGGTGTCAGGGCGTCAAGTGCTCGCGTCGCGTCCGCCGCTTCGTTCTTGGAGACCGCGCCAACCAGCACGCCGCTGCGCTGCCGAAGCCGTAACGCGTCGCGCCACAGCGCGTGCGACAGCCGGCCCACCGGCCCGGCCGCTCCAAACGCGCCGTCGATGCCGTCCTCGGCCAGCGTGCCCGGCCACAGCACCCCGTCCAGATCGGTGATGACCAGCTTCGGGCCGGGAGCCAGCACGGGCGCAAGCGCCTGCCAGTGCGCCGCGGCCAGGTCGACGATCCGGTTCCAGAGGTAGGCCAGGCGATCATGCCGGCCCAGCGCCCGAAGGGCCTCGGCCACCCGATCGAACGCCTCAGCAGCGATCAGAACATCCACGGAAGCGACCTGGTGCACCGGCACGCAGCGCGCCGAGGCCGACCGGGCTACCGCCACAATCGCGGTGTTGGCAGCGGTAACCGCCTCGTCCAGACGTGCCGGTCCATGCGCGAGGAACGGCAGCGTCTGCACGAGCACGACATCGGCCGCGGCGCGTGCCTCGCCGACCAGCCCGGTCAACGCCTGCGCCAGTTCGTCGGCGGCACCGGGTCCGCCGGCGTAGACGTCCGCGGCCTGGGGCATAGCTGCGGACACGACCACAGCCACGCGCTTGTCAGCGACGTGCGTCGGGTCACCGAACCGCGCCGCGAACCGCCGCAGGAGCGGCACCAGCGCGCCGGCCGCCTCGTGGGGAAGCGTCGTTACCGGCAGACTCGGCTCGGGTTCAGCGTGGCCCGCTGTGGCCGGGCTCTCCAGCTCGGTCAGCCACCGCAGGTATCCCTCCATCACCAGCTCCTCTACCTGCCGCCGATGTCGGCGGCCAGCCGGATCACCTGTCCGGTCGCGTACCGCCAGTGCTCAGCCGTGGCAACCTCGACCACCAGCTCGGCCACCTCGCCGATCTCCAACGCCCGGCCAAACGGCAATGCCGCGTAATACTCAGCCGGAACCTGGACACCCTTGTACGCCAACATGGTCGCGGCCATCGGCGAGGCCACCAGCGACGGCGACACCACGTTGACGCGGACGCCGTGGGCGGCCTCCTCCCTGGCCAGCGTCAAGGCGATCGCCTCCAGCGCGGCCTTCGACGCGCTGTACGGGCCATTGCCGGCACCCGCAGTCCGCGTGGCGTCCGAGCTGATCGTCACCACGCTCGCCGCCCCGCCCCGCGCAACCGACGCGATGGCCTGCCACACCGCTACGAATCCGAGCGCGTTCACCTGCCACAACTGCTGGAACTCATCCAGCGGCGTGTCCATGACCGGGCGCTTGGTCGAGCCGACGCCCGCCGCATACACGACTGTCCGCACGCTGTACCTGCACCACGCAGTTCGGGAAGCACACGTACATGCGCGTGTCGTCCACCAGATGCGCGTAGAACCGCTCCGGCACGAGCGCCTGCGCGAGCTGCATCGCCACCGCGAGCGTCCGTTCGCGCGTCACGACCAGCTCGATCACCTCGACCGGCGTTCGGCCATCCAACAGGTAGGGGTAGCGGCGCACCACCGTTGCCGACAACGGCATGGGCAGCTCGCCACCGATGAGGCTTTGCTTAAGCACGATCCCGCGCATCGTCGGCTCCTTCACGCGTTGCTTCCCACAACGGACGCGCCCGGCCGATTCACCAGGCGGGTGTTGGCCCGTGCCCGCGCCACCGTCTCCTTCGAGGTCCAAGGCGTCTGCGAGTCGTAGTAGTCGTAGTCGGCCCAGCCCTCCAGGCTGTCGGGTGCCTCGAACCCGTACTTGAGGGCGTCATCGAACAGCGGTGTGCCCGGGAACGGGCCGAACAGGTGCACCCGTGTCTCCGGTCTCGGCTCAAGCTGTCCAACCGCCTCGATCAGCGAGTAGGTCTGCTCGACCTCCTCATCCGTCTCACCCGGGAAGCCGACGATGAAGGTGTAGCAGCCGAGAATGCCGTGCGCGGCGATGTCGGCCGCCACGTCGAACGCCTCCTCACGCGTGATCTCCTTGCGCACGATGTCGTGCAGCACGCGATCCGAGCCCGACTCGATGCCCATGAGCAGCCGCCGGCATCCTGATGCCGCGATCCGGCCCAGCAGGTCGACCTTCTGCCGCCGCGCCCGCAACACGTCATTCGGATTGATCGACGCCGCCCAGGCCAGGTCCAGGTCCCGCGCTACCAGCTCATCGCAGAAGTCCACGGCGCGGCGGACGTTGACGAAGAAGTCCGCGTCGTAGAACTTCACCCCGCTGATGCCGTACACGGTGGCCAGGTCCGCCACGTCGTTCACTAGGTCGCCCGCTTCCATCGCCGAGTATTTGCGCTGGTAGGTCAGCTCGTAGCAGAACTGGCACTTGTACACGCAACCCTGCGACGACACATAGTTGAGCGTGCGCGGCGCCACGGTCGGGTCATCGCGGATGTACTCGGCCACGTTCAGCAGGTGCCACGGGTACCGGCCCATGATGCCGGTCTTCGGAGGGTTGACCGGACCCTGCACCATCCGCCCGTCGCGCCGCATCAGCAGCCCCGGCACCTCCTCCCAACCCCGCCGGCCGAGCAGCGCCTCGACCAGCGCCGGCATCGAGTTCTGGCCAGGACCGACGAGCGCGATGTCCACCAGCTCATGCCGGGCGGTCTGCTCCGCCAACACGTTCACGTGCGGGCCGCCGAACACCACCGGCGGACAGTACCCACGCCGCTTGGCCTCGCGCACCATGGCCAGCGCGTGCCGGATCTGCGCCCCGCCGGTCATGATGCTCACGCCCACGCAGATCGCCCGCTCCAGGTGCTGATCGAGAAACCGGGACCAGTCCGCCGGGTCACGCTGGTTGCCGTCAAAGATCATGACATCGACGAAGCCGCCCTCCAGAAGCGGCTTCGCGACAGTGAGCAGGGAGAACGGCATCCAGTGGTACAGGTAGTCCTTCTCGTGCTCCACCCGCGGGTAGGCCAGGATGACCAGCGGCCGCTTGGTCGGCAGTCGAAGCAGGGCCGTCACTGCGCGCTCACCGCCGCCAGCGGCACCGCCTGCGTCGGCCGGCGGAACGTGGCCGACGCGTACGTCTCGACCGCACGCTCGACCAATGTCCTCGCGCAGCAGGCAGAACTGTAGCCGCCGGTCCGCCGTCAGCCGCAGCGCCATCAGGGCATCGTGGCACGGGAAGAACGGGCAGCCGGCGCACACCTCGCCGTACCAGGCGCCGGCACGGCTGTCCTTCGTGACCACCTCGAACCCCGACGGCATCGTGAGCACCGTCATCGGATGGCCCAGCCCACCCTGCGTCCGCGTCTCAGTCCTGACCGCGGTCTGCCAGAACCGCGCAGCGATGGTATCGAGCGGTACATACAGGTCGCTGACCGCCCGCCCCCGCTTGATCGCCAACCGGCGGGCGAAACTCTCCGCCCCGGCGTCCAGATCCTTGATGACGTCGAGCAGCTTCAGCGTCCGCACCCCGATCCGCTCGCAGAAGGTCGCGAGATCAACCAACTCCCGGTCGTTGACCCCGGCCATGACAACCGCGTTCACCTTGACTGGCACGCCGGTCGCCACGCAGGCGCCAAGCGCATCGAGCACGGCCGGCAGATCATTGACGGCGCAGATCTCGTGGTGCAGCACCGGATCGAGCGTATCGACGCTCATGTTGAACTGCGTCACCCCGGCCGCAGCCAACTCGGCGGCCCGCCCACCGATCAGCGGGTGCCGGGAGATCACCTCGATCTCATCGAAGCCCGCCTCCCGCCGGAGCCGGCGCACCGCCTCCTCCAACGGCCCGTACAACGCCGGGTCGCCACCGGTCACCTTGATACCGCCGATACCCGTACCCCGCACGACCCTGGCGACGCGCACCAACTCGTCCACCGCCAACTCGGCGGTCGCGACCGTCGCAACGGCCTCACCCGACGGACGGCAGAAGAAACAGGCCCGACCGCACCGCGAGTTCACCGTCACGCGAAACTGCGGCAATCGACTGACAAAACCCTGACGTGGCATGCCGCCCAGAGTGACGACTCGATAACAAGAACGTCAATGCGCGGGAGACAAGGTTGGTGTCAGGGTTCCTGCGCCCCTCCACGTCAACCCTGACGTACCGTCCACCCATACGTGCCGGTAAACGTCAGACGCCGCGGCTAAGGTCGTGAGCATGCTCGAAGGGACCCTGATCGCAGAAAGCCTCCACGAAGGAACCAGCCTCGACGGCCTGCGGCTTGTCATCCGCAAGCTGTCCCGCTGGGCGATCTCGGACGCCACCGAAGACCAACCCAAGACCTGGACGATCATCGAGTTTGCAAGCGACGACCTCGACCCGGACAAGCTGGCTGACCAGTTGGCCAACGTCCTGGACGCGCCCGGCTGGTACGCCGACTTCCACACGCCCGAGACCAACTACATCGTCTTCCCCAACAAGATCATCCAGTATCCACGCGGCGACACCAACGGCCGCGCCGAAGCCATTGCCTACGCCCGGACGGTTGGCATCCCCGACAGCCAGCTCGACTGGGGCGAGTAATCCCGGGGTACTGCCCCTCCCCGGAGCCATGCGTTACCCCTGTGGAGGGCTGGCGTAGTAGTCGCGGAGCATCTCGACGGACCACGGTGCTTGCCGAACCTCGCCACGCGGTCCCATCTCAGCGAACCACGGCTTGATATCGAGGACCGGCGTCCCGTCCACAGCATCGAGTTCCTCGACGTGTAGATCAAGGCCGTCCACCTTGATCAAGCGGCAGCGCGAGACTCCCAGCCAGTTGATCCGGCGCATGTTGCGGTGGCCGAAGATGCCGACCGCGGGCCAGTTCGGGTTGTCCCTCGCACTCCGTGCGCCGAGGTTGAGGTCGGCCGGGTCGGTGAGGTGGAAACGAAAGACGATCTCCAGATGTGAGAACTCGTCTAGTCCGGCCGTCGCGTCGGGATTGAACCGAGCGTTGTCGATTCGGACGATGGAGCGCGTGCCGGCCCAATAGTCATCGGTCGGTTCAACCCGCCCACCGACCACATAAGCAATGGGCTCGACCTGGAACGACTCGCGTGCCATGACCTTCCTTCTCCGTTATCGACAAGTGGGAACAGGTTCGCCCTCGGACCCCGCGTCGCGGGGCGGGTTATCACCGCATTGCGGGCATGTCACTGCGAAGGAAGGCGGCGGCGCGCTGGTCAAGCCGCTTGGCGAACGCAGGAGTGCGGGGACCGAGACTGCCGAGCCGGTGACGAATTGTCTTAACAGCCGTACGCGCTCTGCCGGACTTGACACCGGACATGTTGTCCAACGCGCGGTTCCAGTTTCGTCCCGCCTCATGGAGCTGGCCCCGGGAACATTGGACCTCTGCGAGGTAGGCGAGCGTCAGCGCGTGGGTGCGGCGCTTGGCCTCCTTGTTGCGGGTTGCGACCGATCTCTTGAGCTGCCGTTCGGCCTCGGTGAGGTCGCCGAGGTCGCGCAAGGCTAGGGCGGTTTGGTGGGCAAGCGCCGCTTCGGTGAACTTCGTCGTCCTGATCCAAATCGGCTCGCTGCCCGGATCGGCAGCGGAAAGCAGGCCCTCCGCAGCCTTGATCGCGCCTGTGGTCCTCGTGCGGTCGCCGGTGGCCGCGTAGCCTCGGGCGGTCAAGATTGTGAAGAGTGCGGCGGCGGCTGGCGTTGTCCTGCCACGCGACCACGCCAGCGCCGAGTCAGCCAACTGGAGAGCCTGTTGGCCGTGGCCGAGGTCAACCGCCTGGTGTGCCATCGCACGAAGCGTGAAGCCGGCAAGTGCCCGGTCGTCGGCCTCGTTAGCCAGGCGTGCAGACTGGACAAAGTACCGCTGCGCGGGTCCATGTCGCGAATCATCGAAGGACTTCCATCCGGCCAGCCAGGCTAGCTCCGCGGCGGCGCTGAACATCGCCCGGCGATCCGCGTCGCTGGCGAAGGACCCGCGAAGATAGCCCGCTACGTCGGTGGTGAGGTACTGGATGACCGCGAGCCGGGCGTGGCCGCCACCGAACTGTTCATCGGCCGTGCTCAACACGGCGAACATCTCACGTACGGCGTCGATCTCGCGACGGCCGATAGCAGCGCCCCCGCGCCAGGCACGGCGACCCCGGTCGGCTATCTCCTGCCACTTGTCCAGCGGCACGGCGAGCGCCGCCAGCGAGTACAGGGCTTTCTGCGCGAACTCACGTCGCTCCAAGTCGGCCTTCCCGATGGTGACAAGATCGGTGACCGCATCCTGCTTCCACCAATCCAAGCCGTCAAACTCAGGGCCAAGATTACCGTCCGTGGGGAAGCCCAACTCGGTTGGGTTTATCACGCGACCCAGTCGGCGGGAGGCGGCGTCGGCGATGTAGCGCGGCGTCAGGCCGCTCGGCCGCACACCGGCCACCCAGTACGCGACGAGTGACCGCTTGCACCCCGACAGGTCGTCGCCGTTCTCCTCGGCGACGGCCCGCACCGCGGCCGCGCACGCCTCGTACGACCAGCCGCAAGCCTCGATCATCGCTAGCAACTTGTCATTGCGCTGCCGTGGTGTCCGCGCCATCCGAGGAGCCTCCGCGCCGGTCTGCGTTCAACACGTTCAACACGATCACTGGCCTTGCATGCTACCGAACGTACCGCTCCGCCCGCTTCACTGCCTGTATAAGTCTGATCGCGCGGAAGGGGTGCCGGTGCCGTGACCGTAGTCGCAAAGCAGCGTATTCAGGATACGGGCCGCTTGCCCACACGTCAGGGTGCCCCGCACGTCAGGGTTGACGCGGAGAGCCCGATAAACCCTGACACTAACCTTGTCTCCGAGGCGTTGACGCCCGCGGCGTCTACACGCCACGCTGTGCGCCATGTTACGTCAGGGTTTTGTCAGTCAATTTACAATGGATCGCTCCTGTGGCCGGAACGGCTGCGATGCGACCTAATCGACGCCCCTCTGGACGCCTGCTGCGGCGTCATCGCGCAACTGGCACGCGCCGAGGCGGAGGTGTGCCCGGTCGCGCAGATCGCTGATCGTCTCCTTTTCCTGGTCGCCGAGGGCTCCTCGACGTCGTGCAGCGCCGCGATCGACGGGCTTCCGGCGGGCGTGCTCCTAGCGAGCGCAGTCGAGCGCTTCCCCGACTGGGACAACGGCGCCTCGGCGGGCGACTGTTGGGTAATCCCGCCCGACTGTGCCGAGCCGGCCCTACCGCCCGCTGGTGCTGTCCTCTTCGCATTGAGATCAGCCTATGCGCAGTATCGGGCGGCAATCGAAAGCAAGGTCGTTTAAGGCTGACCGGGGCGGGTCGACGGATTGGCAGCCAGCGCCCGCCCCGGTCCCAAGTCGGAAGAGAGAGGTGTCCCGCATGGGTCACCGCTGCACCCCCGGCTCGGTGCCTGTTTACCACGGTGACGGTGCACCGACCACCGGGCGGCCCCTCGCAGCGTCCAAGGCTCCCCGGCGGTGTGCCGACATCGGGTCCGCGCTGTCGGGTGATCCGAGGAATCAGGGCGTCCCGCCAGCCCCAACCTGGGGGCGACCGGCCATGCCCCGGCGCCTCGTGCAGGACCGGCTCCGACCGGTGAAGGCGGGTACGGGCTTCGATGGTCGAACGTTCCGCACGCCCGTACCCGCTCTTGCCCCTGCGCGGATCGCCGGAGTGGCAGCATGAACGCCGAATCGCACCGGACCATGACCGTCACTCCTGTCGTTGTCATTGCTGGCCCGACAGCGGCGGGCAAGACGACCCTCGCTCGGGACCTGGAGACGGGCAGGCACCTGACGCGGGCGCACGTGTCGGCGTTCCCGGCCGACACGGATGCCGCGCGGGCGGCGCGTGAGAGTGAGCGGTTGTTGTCCTGGCTGCGTCCGGAACCGGCATTGACGGTGAACAGCACCGATGTTGCCGCAGATCGGCTGTCGGGCCTTGCCACGTTGGCCACCTGCGATGGCGCAAGGACCGCGACGGCGGTCGACACCGATGGTCCGGCCGCGCTGTTGCTGTCCCCGCGCAATGCCACCCTGCTGGTGAAGGTCGACGCCGCCGCGACCGTGCGCGCTGAGCGGGTGCGGCGCCTGTTTGCGGGCCACGTGACGCCGGCCGACGCGCTCCGAATCGTGATGCGCAAAGACACGGCGACGGTCGCTGCGGTGCGCGTCGCCTGGGGCCTCGACATCGCCGACCCGGCTGCGACGACTTGGCGGTTCGATCTGATCATCAGGTGCCCCGACGAGGAGTCGTGTCGATCTGCGCAACGCTGTATGGAGGCCAGCCGCGCCATGGTCCGCGCGGCTGTGTCCGTGTACCGCCGCTTTCTGCGCAACGAAGCCGGGACCGATGAGGTCGTTCGGCTGGCGACCGTCGCCCAACGGCATCGGTCGTGGCTGGTCCGGATAGCCCCGGTCCTGCTGGACCAGCAAGGGCCACACACGCTCGCTCGGTGGCGGGACAGGCTGCGCGAGGAGCTGGCGGGCCGTCGAGGCGCGACGGATACAAAGCGACGGGAGGACGCGCGGTGGGTTACGCCGTGACGGCTGTCGTCGTCTACGTGCTCGGGGTTCTGACCGGGCTCGTGATCTACACGAAGTCGCGGAGGTGGTGCGGCGTCTGCGGCGCCACGTTGCAATGCGCTGACTGCGTCCGACGAAGCTCGGATCCCGGTGTGCCGCAACAGCCGACCGTCGGTGGAGCGCAGGGGACGGATCGGGGACAGCGATGACCGGTCAGCCACACGTGGGTGCGGGTGTCGGCGGTCCGCGCCGGCTCAACGGTGCTCGCCGTGCGGGCAGGGCAGCGCTGCTTGACATGGCGGCGATGCGCGACCTCGTGCTGTCAGCGGCGCTACGCGAGCGGGAACGTCGCTACACCCTGCATCTGGACTTCGCCGCTGACGACCCCGCGCAGGCGCGCGAGGTTGCGGCGGCGCTGGCCGAGGCGCTGGGGATCCTGCGCCCCGAAGTGGAGACCTACTCGGCGCTGCTGTCGATCGGCGGCATGTGGAGCGAGGTGGAAACGGTGTTCTGCATGGCCGGCGGGCCAGACGGAGTGTTCTGCGCCGAGCTGGCCGGGCATCCGGGGTGGCACGCCGAGGCCGCGGTCAACGGGCTGCGGTGGGGCGAGGGAGACGAGAGCCGGCGATGACTGCGACCACCTACTACGGCGCGACGGCCGAGGCGCGGTTGGCCGCGGCGCAGCGCACGCTGGACACCCATATCACCTCCAGTGCCAACGGCCTCTGTCTGATCTGCGGGACACCCGGTCCGTGCGACGATCGGGAATCCGCCATGTCGGTCTTCTCCAGATCGCGGTATCTGCCCGTGCGCCGACCGGGCGCCACAAGGCCCGAGCTGCTCGGCGCCCGCGTCGTTGCCCCTCGCGGATTCCACACCCGGCTGGCCTGAGACATGGCCGTTGGGTGGCGCGTGCCGGATCGGGGCTGTGATGCCCGCACGGTGCTGCGGGAGGCGCGGGCATTGCCGGTCGTTCGTTCCGGCTGGGCAGGAGTTCACAGTGGACGGCGACCCGGCAGCCCGGGACACGCTGGCGCGGACGCTCGCGGCGGCGGCCGAGGTGATGCGCCAGCACACGCCGGACGCGGACGGCTGGTGCCGAGGGTGCCTTGCTCTGTGGGGACGCCTGATGCTCATCGAGCAGTGCACGCAACTCCAGTGGGCGGTGGCGGTGCGCGCTGCGTACGTGCAGGGGCGTCGGGGCGACCGGCTTGCGTCCCCGAGGGATTGATTCACGACAGGAACAACGAACGAGAAACTCGATGGAGGGGAACCAGTGGGCAACTACCACAAGGGTCAGAAGATCAAAGTTGCTGCCTCATCCATCCAGCGCAGCAGCGGCGCGGCGTGGCAGGGAGACGAGGCCGAAATTGTCGGGGAGACCGGCGACGGGTACAAGGTGCGGTTCGCAGACGGGTTCGTGGCCGAGACGGTCAAGGAGCACGAGATCAAGGAAGCGTAAGGCCGGTGGACCTAGCCCGCCCCGCCCCTGAGGTGATCGCCGAACGGCTGGCGCACATGAGAGACGAACGGGGGCGGGTGGTACAGCCGATGGCGCCGGGGACGGCACTTTGTCTGGCCTGCCCGTGGGTGCCCTGGCCGTGGCTGGATCTGCCGACCGACGTGCAGGCCACGCAGCACACCGAGGACACCAGCCACCCGACCATGTACCCATCTCGGGAGATGGCGACGCAGGAGCCGACCGCGATGGATCGGCTCTGCGGCGCGACGGGGGCCTCTCGTGTGCCGGCGGCGGTGCTGTCGTGCTGAGGCATTCCTCCCCGGGTCGGTGGGGGTCACCGGGTTCCCCCAACAAGACCCCTGCCGACCCCCCACTCTCCACAAGGGACGAACGTCATGACGATAGGGAGATGCTGACTATGACGGTCTTGTCTCGCCCGCGCCACCCAGTCGTGGCGGAGGCGCTGGACCTGGCCCGGCAGTGGGTGCGCCGGGCACGTCATGACCGGAGATGAGTATGGCCCGGCGGTCGACCCGACCACGGATTTCACCTCCCTTGTCCCCGCACGCTGCGGGAGAAAGGCAGCTTCAAGTCCGATGATCTCTTCTGCTCGCACCCCCATCCGGCGCTCTCGACGGCCGGTGCTCACTGCCGCCACGGCCGTCCTGGCAATCGTGCTCGTTGCCGTCGGTATCGGCTCCGCCGAGGCGACCACCTCCAGTCGCAGTGAGTCGGCCACCGGGGCGACTCACCCTGGCCCGAACGGGTCGCCCTGCGCGCTGGCGTCGGTGCCGCCGCGGGCGCTGCAGCACCCCAACCACGCGCCGACAGCGCGGCCGTTGCTGCGTCGCCTCGCCAGCCGGCTACGGCCCCAGCCGTCGGACGCCGAGGTCGGCCGGTTCGCGTTCGCGCGGCTGGAGATGAAAGCCGCGGATTCCACGTTCGAGGGTCCGTGCGTAGTGACCGTCATGGCGCACGCCGACGAGCAGCGCTGGCGGGCTGACGACGGCTCCGGGCAGGTGACGGGAACACCGTGGCACACCGACCCGACCGATCCGCCTGCGGTCGAGACGACGGTCTACCGCGCCGGGGAACTGCGCGGCGTGGTGCCTGGGCCGGTGCCGACCGACCCGGCCGCGTTGGCCGCCGCGCTCGATTCCGCCTACCCGCCTGTCGACATCACCGCCGCCGCTCAGGTCCGTCCGCTGCGCGCGGCCGAGAACGTGCGTCAGATCCGACACACCGGCACCGCCGCGCGGGTGCGCGCGATCGCCGAACTCAACGCCTGGCACTACACCAACAAGGCGGCTCGCCGCGCGGTTCTGTTGGTCCTGGCCGACGTCCACCGCCTGGTGTACCGAGGCTCCGTGGCCGGCTACCCCGGTGCCATCGCGGTCAGTGTCGACACCGCCGACTGGCGAGACGTCCTCGTGCTCGACCCGAGGACCGGTGCGGTGCTCGCCTACGAGCAGGTGCTGCTGCGCAACGGCCAGCAACTCGGCGTCCGCACCCCGTACATGAACGCCCGGACCGTCTACACCGGCTGTGGCCGGTCGCCGCGCGCTGGTGTAGCACCGTCCGCACGCCCGCAGTGACGCCTGCGGTGAGGCCCCCTTCCAGAGCTGAGCAGCAAGATCCGCCCGCTTCCGAACAACCGCAACCGAAGGAGCCGATCCTCTGTGGTCGAAGCAGTTACCGCCACCGCCGACAAGGGTCGCCGCGTTGTCGGCGCCGAGCGCCAGACGGTGGCCACCGCCTTGGCGTCTCGGTATGTGCGCGGTGAAAGCATCCGCATGCTCGCCGCCGCCACTGGCCGTTCGTACGGCTTCGTGCACCGGGTGTTGAGCGAATCCGGTGTGCGGTTCCGGGGTCGCGGCGGGCCACGGGTGCGGAAGCAGCCATGAAGGAGCCCAATAGCCGCACCGTTCCGCGGAGGACCCGGTGGAAACACGATGTGCCCGCCGTCGCGCTGGCCCCTGGCTACGACGGGGCCGCGATTGCCAGGCAATTCCTCAATGTCGTTGCGCCACTCGATGCCGTCGCGCCGACGAATGCCATCGCTGTCAGGGCAACCTCCGAGCAGCAGCGCCGTGAGCGGCCCACCGGAACCGCTCGTGCGGGTGGGCCAGGTGCTGCGCATACCAGAGGCGCACTACCTGTACGGCAGCGGCGAGCTGGTCTTGCGGGTGACGCACGTCGATCCGGGCCTCGACCGGTACCCCGGCCTGGAATGGGTTCGGGTCAAGGGGGTCGAGGTCGGCTGGGACGGCAGCGATGGGCAGCCGCGCGACGTGATGATCCGAGTTGCGGTCCTCCGAGACCCGCGAAGCAGGCAGGGCTAGAGACGCAGCGACCCCGAGACTGCCCGAGCGACGCGTGCGAGGAGGACCAGGAGACACGCGCGCGGGCGTCGGTTGCCGTAGCCGCGACGCCCACGTCCTTGCCCCACATCACATTTGGAGGAGCCGTGACCACGTTCGTGCCGTTGTTGACGAAGGACCAGATCGCTGCATTGCCAGAGCGGGCGCGTGAGGTGGTGGAGTATCGCAAGTCCGGGCTGTCGCTCAACCACGTGCAGGGCTGCCCGCTGGACTGTGCCTACTGCATCCGCCACACGTACGGCGTGTGGGACATGCGCCAGCCGCGGGCTCTTATGGACGACGCTTCGGCGGTGCGGTCGCTGGTCGAGCACCCGTACTTCCAGCCCGATGTGACGCCGATCCAGGTTTTCAACCGGGCCACGGATCCGATGCTGCCTCGGGTGAAGAGCCACCTGTTCGCGGTGCTGTCCGAACTGGACACCCGCGGGCTACGCAACCACGTGCTGGTCATCACCCGCTACCGGATGGCCGCGCAGGACTGCCAGCGGCTCAACGAACTGACCAACGTCAAGTTGACCCTGCTGTTCACCTACTCCGGCATCGACGACAACCGCATCGAGCCGTACCCCAGCCAGGTCGCCGCCAACTCGTTACGGCTGGCCTCCGCGCTGGCCGGGCGGTACCGCACGATCCTGTACTGGCGACCGCTTGTACCAGGGCTCAACGACACCGCCCGGCATCTGCGCGACGCCGTCGAGTTGAGCCGGGTGGCACACGCGACGGTGTTCACCGGCCTGTTCTACCGCGACGAGATCGCCGACTACTACCGGGCAAACGGCCTTCCCGAACCGTACGGCGACACCGCCCGACGCAAGATCGTGCCGGAGACTCTGGAACAGCGGGTGCTGGACGCGTTCGCCGCCGGCGAGGGTGGGCCGCTGTTCCGCAAGACGAGCTGTGCGGTGTCCTTTGCTCACGACCTGCCGGACTACAACGGCCACTACGGCATCCGCGAGCTGTGCGACATCTGCCCGCTGGTTCAACTCGATCGGTGCGCGGCGGCGCACACGGTTCCGGACGAGGCGGCGGTGCGTCGCGTTGCCGCCCGCATGCCGGACACGCCAGACTTCGACCTCGTCGACATCAGCGAACGAGCGGTGGTCGTGCACGGGCTGGACGAGCAGCCCCGCTACCACCTGCAGCACTCGCTCGGCTTCCAGGTCCACGACGCCCGGCACCCGCATCGGCGGGGCCGGCACGGCCGAGCCGAGATCGGCTGGCAGGGCGCCACCAGCAAGTAAGCACGTACGAGAGGACACACAATGCGCGAAGACCTGCCCTGGACCGGTGCCCGGCTCGTGGTGGCCGACGTGGAAGGCAACGGCCGCCGGCCCCCGAGCCTGGTGGAGGCGGCGGTGGTCCTGATCGTCGCGGGCCGCGTCGGCGAGCCGGCGACCTGGCTGGTCCGCCCACCCGAGCCGATTACCTGGCAGGCCACCCGGGTCCACGGCATCACCAACGCCGAGGTCGCCGACCTGCCCGGCATCAATGCCGTCGCAGCCGAGGTCCGGGAGCACCTCGACGGCGCTGTGGTGGTCGCGCACAACGCCCACATCGACCTCGACGTGCTCACCCGGGAACTGCCCGGCTGGCAACCAGCCGTGGTGATCGACACCCTCAAACTCGCCCGTGCCCGGGTACCCGGGCAGTCCAGCTACCGGCTCGGGGCCTTGGTCGACGCGTTCGACCTCGGCCGGGACCTGCCCACCGAGTTGCGGCCGCACCGGGCCGCCTACGACGCGCTGGTCACGGCGCGGCTGTTCGTCCACCTCGCCACCGATCCCGACGGCGGGCCGCTGCTCCTGGGCGACCTCACCGGCAATCCCGGCGCCGCGCCGCAGCCCGACCAACTGTTCTGACTCACGCAAGAGGGGGCACCATGACGACCCGCGCTGACGGACTGCTGGTCAGCATCGACGGACCGGGCGGCGTCGGCAAGACCACCGCCATCGGGCACCTGGCCGCGATGCTGGGCCGCGCCGGGCTGCCGGTGCACCGCACCGCGCAGCCGTCGGCTGGGCCGATCGGCGGGCTGGCCCGCGACCTGGTACCCACCGCCGGTGGTCCGACCCTGGCGTGCTTGTTCGCCGCCGACCGCTACCACCACCTCGACACCGAGATCCGCCCGCACCGCGACGCCGGCCGCATCGTGCTGTGTGACCGGTACCTCGCCTCGGGTCTGGTGGTGCAACGCGCTGACGGCCTCGATCTGGCGTTCCTGGCCGGCGTCAACGCCCACGCCGACCTGCCCGAGCTGGCCGTCATCCTCACCGCCACCTCCGACATCATCGCCCGGCGCGTCGCCGGGCGTGGCGCCCACAACCGCTACCAGGGCGGCTCCGACCGGGCCGCCGCCGAGATCGCCCACTACCGCGAGGCAGCCGCGCACCTCGAACAGCTCGGCGTGTCCGTGCTGTGCATCGACACCACGCACACCCCGCCTGACCGAGTCGCCGTGCGGATCGCCGCCGCCATCCCCAACCTTCGCCGTGCCACACCTGCCGCCACCGGGAAGGCCGCCTGATGAGTGACACGCCGCAACCCGCGCACGCCTCCGGTCAGTACCTCATCGGCGGCGACCTACCCGTGTACCGGCTCGGCTTCGGCACCATGCAACTGACCGGCCCCGGCCACTGGTACCACCCCGCCGACCCCGACGCCGCCAAGCGTCTGCTGCGCCACGTGGTGGAGCTGGGCATCAACCACCTCGACACTGCCGACGCCTACGGCCCGGAAACCGTCGAACACCTCATCCGCAAGGCCCTGCACCCCTACCCGCCGGGCCTGGTCATCGCCACCAAGGGCGGGCTGACCCGATCCGGCCCCAACCGGTGGGAGCCGGTCGGCCGTCCCGCCTACCTGCGGCAGTGCATCGAGATGAGCCTGCGCCGGCTCGCCCGTGACCGCATCGACCTGTACTACCTGCACCGCGTCGACCCACTCATCCCGCTGGCCGACCAGATCGCCGTGCTCGCCGACGCCCAGCAGACCGGGAAGATCCGCCACATCGGCCTATCCAAAGTGACCGTCGCCCACATCGAAGAGGCCGCCCGGATCGTGGCGGTCGCGGCCGTCCAGAACCACTACAACGTCACCGAAGGCGACGACGACGTCCTCGCCTACTGCCAACGCCACCGGATCGCGTTCGTGCCCTACAAGCCCTTGGCCGCAGGCGCTCTCGCCCGGCCCGCGCAGACGCAGCCCGGGATGGCGACACCCGCGCAGGCGGCAATCGCCTATCTCCTCGACAGATCGCCGAACATGCTGCCCATCCCAGGCACGAGCGACCTCGCACATCTGGAGGACAACACGAACGCAGCCATCTTCGGGTATGCGGCCGCCAACACCGCGCGACTGTGGCAGGACTGACATGAAGCCAGTCGTCCAGCGAGGGGCAATTCATGAAAGGAAGACACGTGACTGACCCGACCGCCGAGTCCGACCGCGGCGCCGAGCTGCGCGGACGACTCACCGACGAACTCGTGGCCGACGGCACGATCGTCTCGAAAGCGGTAGAGGCCGCCTTCCGGGTGGTGCCCCGGCACCGGTTCGCGCCCGGCGTGACGCTGGAGCAGGCGTACGCGCGGGACAGCATCCGCACCAAACGCGACGATCACGGCGTCACGACCAGTTCCGTGTCCGATCCCACCATCCACGCGATGATGCTGGAGCAGGCCGGGCTGCGACCGGGCATGCGATGCCTGGAAATCGGCTCCGGTGGATACAACGCGGCGCTGATGGCAGAGATCGTCGGCGAGAACGGTGACGTCACCACCATCGACATCGACCCCGACGTGGTCAACGCCGCCTACGCCTACCTGACGGAAACCGGCTACACCCGCGTGAACGTCGTCCTCGGCGACGGCGAGCAGGGATGCGCCAAGCACGCCCCCTACGACCGGATCATCGTCACCGTCGGCGCCTGGGACATCCCCCCGGCCTGGATGCAGCAACTCACCGGCGACGGCACCCTGACCGTGCCGCTGAGGATGCGCGGCCTGACCCGGTCCATCACCTTCGCGCGGGCCGACGGCCACCTGGTCGCCCAGTCGGCGAAGGTGTGCGGGTTCGTCAAGATGCAGGGCTCCGGGGCACACGACGAGCGCGTACTGCCGTTGCACGGCGGGGAGATCAGCCTGCGGTTCGACGACGACGGCCCGGCGGCCACCCCGGACCTGCTGAGCGGCGCGTTGGACACGGCGCGGGCCGAGGTGTGGTCCGGGGTGACGACGGGGCGGATGGAGTCGTTCGACACGCTGCACCTGTGGTTGGCCACCGCGTTCGACGGGTTCTGCCTGCTGTCGGTTGAGCCGGACCTGGACACCGGGCTGGTGTCCCCGCAAAACCGCATGGGGTGCCCAGCCGCCGTAGATGCCGGCAGCCTTGGCTACCTCGCCCTGCGCCGGCTGGATGAGACCACGTTCGAGTTCGGCGCGCACGCCTTCGGGCCGGCGGCCGCCGCGCTCGCCGCAGCCATGACCGAGCAGATCCGTGTCTGGGACCGCGACCAGCGCCATGGCCCCGGCCCGCGCATCGCGGCCTACCCGGCCGACACGCCCGCCGAGGCGCTGCCTGACGGGCGGGTCATCACCAAGCGGCATGTCCGCATCACGGTCTCCTGGCCTCCGACAGGCCAGGGTGTTCCCACCCATCTCTCTTCGGAGGAGTGATCCCGATGGCACCAAGCACCAGCGGCGCGGTCCTCGACCGCACCGAAAGCGGCCCGTTCGCTACCGACACGGACTTCACGTTGGACGTGCGTGTGGTCGACGGCCTCACGCCGGACCCGGCGCTGCTGGCCAGCACCAGCAACGGCTGTGGCTCCACCTGCGCCGGCCCCTGCGTGTCCTTCACCGACGACCCGTACGAGCCGACCGCCTGACCCAGCGGTGCAGGCGGTGCCGGACCGGTTCCGCGTCCGGCACCGCCCAGCACCGCTCCACCGACCAGCTCAGCACCCCAGGGGGTGAACTGCGATGCCAGCGGCAGCCGACACATTGGCCTACCGACACGCCGGTGCGCTGCTGGTGCGCGCGACCACCTACCCGGTCAGCTTGCCGCTGCCGGACCCGCCCGACCTGTCAGGCCCGGCTGATGACGCTGCGGCGCAAGGGCTGGCCTGGTTAGCGCAGTTGTGGCAGCACGTCGAGGTGCGCCGGGTCGTGGAGGTCGCCAGCCCGGTCCTGTTCGAGCAGATCCATGAGGCACTGGCCGGACGGCCGGACGCGCGTCGCACGGCCCGGCTGGTGCGCTCGCTGGCGTTGTACCTGTTGCGCTGGCGGGGGAGGGCTACCCCATTCGGGCTGTTCGCCGGGGTGGCACCCGCCCGCGTCGAGGGCAGCGCGGTCGCCCGGTGGGCGGACAACCACCGGGCCGTCGCCCGCGCCGACGCGTTGTGGCTCGGTGCGGTGATCGGCCGCATCGAACAACATCCAAGCCTGCTGGAGCGGCTGCCCGTCGTGGCCAACCGCTGCGCCGTGGTGCGCGGCGAATGGCTCGTCCTGGCCGGCCAGCCACCCGAGGGTCGACCCGGCGTCTTCGCTCCGCTGGAGGTCGCCGTGCGTCGCACCGGCCCGGTGCGCGCCGCGATGGCCGCAGCCGAAGAGCCGATCGCCTTCGCTGGCTTGGCCAAGCGGCTCGCCGTCGAATACCCGGCCACGGCGCCGGAGCAAATCAGTACGATGCTCGCCGGCCTGATCGCCCGTCACGCGCTGTTGGCCGGTCTGCGGGCACCGATGACTGTCCCCGACGCGCTGGGACATCTTCAGGCACAGCTGGAGGCGGTGGACGCCGACGACCTGCCTGACGTCGCCGATGTGGTGGGCGAGCTGCGCACCATTCATGCCGAGCTGGAACGCCACAACACCGCCAGCGCCGCCGATGCCGCCGCGCTCCGAGCGGACGTGGCGGGCCGCATGCGTAGCCTGTGCGACGTCGCGGCGCAGCCGCTTGTTGTCGACCTGGCCCTGGACTGCGACATCACGCTGCCCGACGCGGCGATCCGGGAGGCTGAGGCCGCTGCCAGCGTGCTGCTGCGCCTAACTCCGTACCCCTTCGGCTATCCGCACTGGAAGGACTTCCACACCCGGTTCCGGCGCCGCTACGGCCCCGGCGCCGTCGTCGCGGTCCGCGACCTGGTGGCCGACAGCGGCCTCGGGTTTCCCGCCGGGTACCTCGGTGCGCCGAGGCGACCCGCCCCGCGCACGCTGACGCGTCGCGATGAGACGCTGGTCGCTCTGGTCCAGCAGGCCACGATCGAAGGCCGGGACGAGATCGTGCTGACCGAGCGGCTCATCCGGGCGCTCGCGGTCGATGAGGAGACCGACCTCGTTGCGCCGCCCCGGGTTGAGTTGGCATTCCAGGTCTGCGCCGCCTCGCTCGATGACCTGAACGGCGGCAGGTTCCGTCTCGTTGTTACTGGCGTGCCCCGCCCCGCGAGCAGCATGGCCGGGCGGTTCACCGACCTGTTCCCGGCGGCCGAGCGCAACCGGTGGGCCGACACCTACGACGCCGCGACGGACGAGGGCGCCGACACGGTCGCCGTCCAGCTCTCCTTCCCGCCCCGGCAGCGCCGTGACGAGAACGTCACCCGTACCGGGCAACTGCTGCCACGTGTCGTGTCCCTGGCAGAGCACCGCGGCCCGCGTCACGAGGTGATCGAGGTGGACGACCTGGCCGTCTCCGCGGACGCCCGGCACATGCACCTGATCCAACTGTCGACCGGCCACCGAGTCGAGGCGCGGGTGCCGCACGCGTTGGAAGGCGGGGTGCACACCCCACCGTTGGCCCGGTTCCTGGGCGAGATCGGCGCCGCGCGTCGCGCCGCCTATACCGCCTTCGACTGGGGTGCGGCGGCCCGCATGCCGTTCCTGCCTCGCCTGCGCTACGGCCGCACGGTGCTGTGCCCGGCCCGCTGGCTACTGCCCGCCGCCGACCTGCCCCCGGCCAGCGCGACGTTGCCCGACTGGGACGCGGCCTTCACCGCATGGCGGCAGCGGTGGCGCGTCCCGGCCGCCGTCGCGCTATGCGAGGCCGACCTGCGGCTGCCGCTGGACCTGGACCACCGGGCGCACCGGGCGCTGCTGCGCACCCGCCTCGACCGCGCCCGGCGGGTCGAGTTGCGGGAAGCTGCGGCCCCCGCAGAGCTGGGCTGGCTCGGGCGTGCCCACGAAATCCTCGTGCCGCTGCGGGCGGCTGACGGCCGATCCAACAGTGTTGAACGGCGCCGGCTGGCCGGTGACCAGTCGCGCGTCGTCGCCCGCGACGGGTCGGAGCTGCCGGGCCGGTCAGCGTTGCTGTACGCCCAGATTCACGGGCACGCCGAGCGGCAGAACGAGATCCTCACCGAGCACGCGCCGCAGTTGTTCGACGGCTGGGACGATGCGCGGTTCTGGTGGTTCACCCGCCACCGCGACCAGGCCCGGCCCGATTCAGACCAGCACCTCGGCGTGTACGTGCGTCTTGCCGCAGACGACCGGTACGGACCGGCCGCCGCCCGCGTCGCCGACTGGGCCGCCGGCCTACGCGGGCACGGTCTGCTGTCCGACCTCCAACTCGCCACCTACCAACCCCAGACCGGGAGGTACGGTCACGGCCCGGCGATGGCCGCCGCCGAAGCGGTGTTCGCCGCCGACTCGGCTGCCGCCCTCGCAGAAATCGAATTGGCTACCCGGACCGGCGCGTCGCTGGAGGCAGTGACCACCGCCAGCCTGGTCGACCTGGCCGCCTCGTACACCGCCACATCAGGCGTGGGCATGCGCTGGCTGATCGACCACCTGCCCCACGAGCACGCCGTCGTGGACAGGTCCGTGCGCGACGATGCCCTGCGGCTGGCTGACCCACGCCACCACGGCGCGGCCCTGAGAGCCCAGTCCGTGGGCGAACGCGTCGGTGCGGCGTGGCACCGGCGCCGCGTCGCGCTCGCCGCCTACCACGAGCAGCTCGCCGCGCAGCGCGACCCGCTGCCGGTGCTGCGGTCACTGCTGCACCTGCACCACATCCGGGCCATCGGCGTCGACCCGGACCGTGAGCGGATCACACACCGGCTGGCCCGTGCCGCCGCACTGCGCTGGACCGCCCTGCACGTCGGGGACAGGCCATGACCGCTACGACCCGCACGGCGCAGACAACGGCCATCGCGGCGGCAGCGGAGCGCATCGCCCGGCATCTGGCGGTGCCCGAGTCTTTGTCCGGCGACCAACAGTGGCGCGCGCAGTCCCTGTTCAAAGGCGCCGCCGGCATTGCGCTGCTGCATATCGAACGCGCCCACACCGGCCTGGGGAGCTGGCAGACCGCGCACGCTTGGATTGCGGCATCGGCCAGCGCCGAGATCAGCGCCGCCGCCGACAGCGGGCTGCATTTCGGCGCTACGGCGCTGTCCTTCACGCTGCACGCCGCACAGGCCGACGGCACGCCCCGGTACGCCACCGCGCTGGCCACCCTCGACCGGCACGTGGCCGCGCTCACGCACCGCCGCCTCGACCACGCGCAGGCCCGCATCGATCGCGGCGAGCTACCGGTGTTCGCCGAGTACGACCTGCTGCACGGCCTGACCGGCATCGGCGCGCACCTGCTGCACAACGCCCCCGGCAGCGACGCCCTCGGCAGAGTGCTGCGCTACCTGGTCCGCCTCACCGTCCCGCTGCGCGTCAACGGCGAAGTCCTGCCCGGCTGGTGGGTTGGCCATGACCCCCAACGCACCCACTCGGCAGGCTTCCCAGGCGGGCACGCCAACCTCGGCATCGCGCACGGCATCACCGGACCGCTGGCCCTGCTCGCCCACGCCATGCGCCGGGGCATCGTCGTGGACGGGCACGCGGACGCGATCGCCGCTATCTGCGCCTGGCTCGACACCTGGTGCGACGACACCGGCGCCGGGCTCGCCTGGCCGCAATGGATCACCCGAGAGCAGCAACGCACCGGCAGGCCGGGCCGCACCGACCCGCTTCGGCCGAGTTGGTGCTACGGAACCCCCGGCATTGCCCGCGCCCAACAACTGGCCGCGCTCGCCACCGTCGACACCGCCCGCGAGGAGCGGGCCGAAGACGCGTTCGCCCGCTGTGTTACCGACCCGGCGCAGCTCTCCCGCGTCACCGACACCAGCCTCTGCCATGGCTGGGCGGGGCTGTACCACACCGCGTGGCGCGCCGCCCGGGACGCCCGCACACCGGCCATCGGCCACGCGCTGCCACACCTCACCGACCTACTGAGCCAGCACGGCCGCCCCGGACACGGCGACGGCGCGGGGCTCCTCGAAGGTGACGCCGGCCTCGCCTTGGCCCTGCACACCGCCGCCCATCCCGCCACCGCACCGATCTGCGGCTGGGACGCCTGCCTCCTGATCAACTAGCCAATTCTCTAACGGAGAGAGGACGAGCCACATGCACGACCGCAGCGCACCGCACCAGGTGGCGGCCGGCGTCTTGGCGGTCCTCTCCGGCACCCCGCTGCACCAGGCCGCCGCCGACATCGGCATGCCACCCGCGGACCTCGCCGACGCGATCGAGGCCTACCAGGCGGCGGGTACCGCCGCGCTGCACGCACAAACCTCCAACTGGGACTGGTACCAGGTCCGCATTCAGTTCCCCGACTGGGACAGCGCCGAACACATCGCAGCCACCCATCTCGGCCCGCATCTCCAGCAGGCGCAGAACACCGGAGTCGTCGCCGGATGGTGGTTCATCCGCAAAGCCCCCTGCTGGCGGCTGCGCTGCCGGCCCGGCCCCGCCACGACGGTCGCCGACGTTCGAGCCGACATGGGCAACTTCCTGCACCGCCTGACCGCAACCGACCTGATCGACGGCTGGTGGGAGAACATCTACGAAGCAGAAACCCTCGCGTTCGGCGGGCCGCCCGGCATGCACATCGCCCACGAGCTATTCCACGCCGACAGCGTTGCGATCCTCGACTACCTGCGCCGCCAGGCCGCGCCGACCACGCACGCCATCGGCCGACGGGAACTGTCCATCCTGGTGTGTACCGCCCTGTTCCGGGCCGCCAGGCAGGAATGGCACGAGCACGCCGACATCTGGCAGCGCATCACCGCGATGCGACCCCTTCCCCCCGGCACAGCCACCCACCAGATCGGCGACCTGACCACCGATCTCTTCAGGCTCGTCACGGCTGACACCACTCCGAATGGCGCCTTGTTCGGCGCCGGCGGGCCGCTCGCGTCCGCCGCAGCCTGGGCCACCGCTTTCAACGACGCCGGCCACGCACTCGGCAAGGCCGCTCGCAACGGCACACTCGAGCGTGGCCTGCGCGACACGCTCGCCCACCACGTGATCTTCCACTGGAACCGGCTCGGCCTACCCACCCGCACCCAAAGCGTCCTCGCGCAGGCCACCCGCGACACCGTGATGAATCCACCCACCGCCCAGCCGCTCGCCTCACCGGGGCACTGATGTGGCCCGCACCTGACAACCCCGGCGTCCTCGACCGGATGCGAACCGCCCACCGCACCGCCCGTGCCGCTCTCGACGTTCGACCCGAGCGCGACGCCCAAGAGGTATGGGGCTGGCGCGGCCGAACGCTCAGCCAGCCGGTCATCGCCGCAGACCGCCCGGCCTGGCTCCGCGTCGCCTCCGCCCCAACTGGCACCCTCGACACCACCTTCTGGGACGGCTCATTCGCGGCCGACAAGGCGATCCCGGACGCCGTGCCCCGGCCCCGGCTGTGCCGCTGTCACGATTGGACCGACGAGCCGTGGACGTACCGCGCAGAGCTGTACGACCGGGTGACCGTCCGGCCCGTCGCCAACTCGCCCAGCTTGCACACCGCACCTGACCTGCCGGCAACATGGTGGGCAGAGCTGCGGCGCGCGCTGCACCACATCGCCACGGTGACCACCGACCGCTACACCATCCGACAGGCGTACCTCGACCTGGCCATGCCCCGATTCCTAGGTACGCCGGTCACCACCACCGCACGAACCTGGACCACCGCCCACGGCGACTTCCATTTCGCCAACCTCTGCGCCCCCACCCTCCGCATCCTGGACTGGGAAGGCTGGGGACTCGCCCCCACCGGCTACGACGCCGCGACGCTGTACATCTACAGCCTGCTGGTTCCAACCACCGCCGCCCGAATCCGCCGCGAACTCGGGCACCTCCTCGATACCCCCGCCGGCGAATTCGCCGAACTCGTCGTCATCACCGAAGTCCTCCACGGCGCCACCCGCGGCGACAGCCTCGACCTGGCCCATCCGGCGCGCAACCGCGCCGCGCACATCCTCGGCCGTGAATGTCTACTTCCGGCAGGGCCGAGGGCCCGGTCGGATGCCTGCCCCGTCTTCGAGGGCTGACCGACGATGCGAGCCCTTATTGCCTGTGTCGGCGTGCTGCTGCTGATTGCCGCCGTGGCCAAGGCCAGCCTCAATCCGGTCAACTGGCTGCTGTTTTGGTGGATGATGCGACGTTGGCTGGTGCTCATCGGGCTCGCCGTACTGCTGGTCGCCGTCGCTGACTCGCACCATGGCGCCACCCGGTGAGCGGCCCGCCAGGGGCGGGGTCGGTTATCCCCGGACTGCGCGGCAGCCCCACCCACCGGCTATCCGCGGAGGTGTACCAGCGGCATCACGACGTCGGAACCAGCACCTGCGCCGTATGCAGACAGCGCACGCCCTGCCCGGCGCGCCGGCACGCCGCCTGGGTCATCCTGGCGGCTGGCGAAGATCCTCGCCGGTACGACGCCCGGCCGCACCAAGGCCCGCCCAGCCCTACAGCCGCCCCGGGCTTGGACGAGATGCGCGGGCAGGAACGGCCGCACCCGGGCGAGTCGTTGCCCTACGCCGGTTACCGCGTCACCGGTCGGGCGCGCCCGCTGGGCTCCGAGGGGTTCTTCTACGAGCGGGACAACGATTGACGGCGGCCGTTGACCGACTCTGCGCAGGTGCTGGGGCTTCCTGAGCCGCGCGGCGTGGGACAACCCAAGTTGCGTGTTCCCCGCGGCTCAACCCCCTCCTGCCCCGTGTCCGAGGCGGCTCAGGCAGTCGCCGCTGCGTTACCAGCTTCGCCGGTTTCAGGCGGGGCTATCTCGCCCGCCTGCTCTGCGATCATGGGCAGCGGGCCGGTCAGGGGCGGCAACCACATCCGTGCCCGCCGGGGGCGTTCGGCCGCCCCACGGCCCCGCACGGCGACGTTCACCAGCCGGCAGCGCAACCGGCCCCGTCCCCGACCCAGCCCGTACCAGACACCATGATCAGCCTCGATACTCGGCACCGCCGTCGGCCACTCGCCGTCCCCCAACCGCACCCCGTAGCGCACGCAGCCGTGACCGAGGCGCGGACTCGCCGCGCCTCGCGCCGGCAGGTTCGCCGTCCGCCACAAGAGCTGATGGCGCCGTCCCGCGCCCGGTTGTTGCGACGCGCGTCGGGCGGGGCGCGATGGAGACCGCCTCGGGCGATGCGCGGTGGTCAGGTGACGCCCAGTACGGGGCAGTAAGAGTGATTTATCCTGGTCATGTGTTGCTGACCTACGTCGACGAGAGTCACACGAAGGAGCGGTACTACATCGCCGCACTTCTGTGTCCGGACAGCCGGGCCATTTCGCTGACCCGGGCGTTGGATGACGTGGTAAGGGATGCGGCCGATGATGCTGAACTACATGGGCATGAGCTGTTCCACGGCAAGGGTGGCTGGCTGCACCTTGCCAAAGATCCGGAGGCCAGGATCAAGGTCTACGCTGGCGCGCTCCAGGCGATCGCGGACCACGACTTGAAGGTCATCGTAAGAGGCGTAGACATCACCGGGCTTCATCGTCGGTACAGCAAGCCCGACCATCCACACTCGGTCGTCATGACCCATCTGCTGGAACGGATCGACGCCTATGCCGACCAGTGCGACGACTCGGTGTTGATCATCGCCGACGAGGTCGATCACGATAACCGGCTCCGTGCGGACCTGAGGCAGTACCGCAGCATGGGTACCTGGGGATATCGCAGTCGGAAGATCAGACGTGTCGTCGATACGATCCACTTTGCGCCATCGTCGGCGAGCCGGCTCGTCCAAGCGGCTGATCTTGTTGCCTACTTCTACCGTCGCAGGGTGACGGTGGCGGAGTCGGACAACCGTGCCAAGCAGGCGAATGAGATGCTATGGAACCTCATGGTTTCTTCGATCCATCACGTCCATTGCTGGTATCCGTAGAGAGCAGCCATCGGGGTCGGAGACCCAGAGCGAACGCTGTGCCGACCGCGAGTCGCGATGCCTGCTTTGTCGGCCAACGCCCCGGAAGGCCGGTTGCACGCCAACCGGCCCGTGGAGAGCGCGGCGGCATATGTCCGGACGACTTCCGGAGGAACATGCGGCACAGCAGTCGCCATCACCGGCCTCCCAAGTTGTAGAGACGCCGACCTCGAGCCCTGCCAGGTCGTCGCCAGGCGACAGCCGAACCGGTCTTGGTGGCCCTGGGTGGGTTGCAAAGGGAGTCGCGGCATATGCTGGCGTCCTTCCGATTCGCGGACGGCGAAGGTCGTCAGGGCATCGATGGCGCCTACCTGGGGAGGAACGTCCACGAGTCTCGCGATGATCCGGAGTTGCGGAACGGGGGTGGCCACGAGACAGCCGACCGCCCGCGGAGAGGGTTACGAGGACGATGCGGTGCACGCCACCGTCGACCCGGTCGCTTCGGGAACTCGACTCCTTCGCCCGACGAGGTGCAGTGCCCTTGATCGGACGCTTTGAGGTCGGTCGGTTTCCTCATCTGCGGGAGTGGCGGCAGAAGGCCACTTAAGGAGAGGCCACCACTGAGCTGGCGTTCGCACCGAATACAAAGCGGTCGCATCGACATGACAGAGAAGAACCGTCTCGATCGAGAGATTGATTATGTTGGGTTCGGCGTGGGTTTCGATCCGTTCACTGTGACGGCGTTGGTCGGTGGGCCTGATGCCGGATCTACGCGGCTGCTCCGGGTCGCGTCGCCTGCGCGGGTAGCTGCCCGCTGCGCCTTAGGTTACTTGCGCGAGCCTACTTGATCACAGAAACCAACGCGGCTATGATCCGGACGTCCCTACGGCCATGAACGCCTATTGACCAAGGAGGAGCGCCAATGTAACGCGCGCTATCTAGTCGGCAGTGAAAACCTTGATCCGTATTGCGTAAAGGAAACCAAAAACGCGTGTCAGCGCAATTTCCGAAGGGTGCGGAGCCCGCCCGCGACAAACCAACTGACGCCGAAGAGCGCGGAGAGAGAAACCTCCGCGTGTGGCCGGCGTCCGTTAGTGCTGTGGCGCGTTGGTGCCGAGCGGCCAAGGTGAAAGCGATTCCCCAGAGAGAGGTAGCTGGTGCCAACGAGCGCGAACGGGTGCAACTCGCTGCACTGGGCGGCGTGGCAGCAGCCCTCGCGCGGCGGTCGAACAATGCGGTCGACTTCCGTCCATTCCCAAAAGATGTTCGCGACTGGCTCGAATGTGCGAAGACCCCGCCTGATGAATTGGTTGACGCGCTCTACGCTGAACTCAAGAGCGATGTAGATCCGCTAGCCCTAGTCTATGAGCGAATTGTTTCCGGTCCCAGACGGCGACGCCTTGGAACGTTCTTTACGCCAAGGCCCGTACTTGACTATATGAAACCGCTGGTTAAGAGTCTGCCAGAGCGGCCGCGCGTTATTGCGGATCCCGGCGCAGGGGTTGGTGCTTTCACCGTTGCTTCTCGCAAATGGTGGCCGGACGCAGAAATACATGCTGTGGACGTGAATCTGGTGACCCTTGGTCTTTTGGCGACGCGTCCAGACACGGTTGGCTCAAAAAGGAGTAAGCCGGCAAGAGGTCGACTGTGCGTCCGGCACGAGGACTTCCTTGAGTGGCTGATGACCACATGGCCCAGGCTGGCTAGCCCCCGCTTGGTTCTCGGCAATCCGCCGTATACGCGACATCAGTCCATGAGCGCGTCAGAAAAGATCGCCGCTCAATCCGCGGCTGGAGCGCTTACGCCGGGCGCCAGATCGGGACTCTCGACCTACTTTCTGGCAGCCTCGCTGGCCTCACTAGAGGCGCCAGACTCTTTATGCCTACTGTTGCCTGCGAACTGGCTCGAAGCTGATTATGCCCGTTCGGTACGCCAGCATATTTGGAAGTCAGCCAAGCGTCGCGTTGATCTTCATATCTTTCCTAATGAGCTGAACGTTTTCCCCGGCGCGCAGGTAGCCGCGATGGTTCTGGTTGTCGGACCTGAACGCAGTCGAAGACAGCGCCTACGACTCGTCCGAGTGGCTGGTGACCTCGAATATGGCTTCGCTGGGACCACAACCGCGGAGATCGATCGAGTTGGCACCACGCCCTTGAGCTTCACGCCAGAAAAGCTCTTCGCAACCCGGCAGACTGGCGCGCCCAGCGCCATTAGATCAACCGTGGCACTTGGCGAGGTCGCTATAGTGAGGCGTGGCGTAGCTACCGGCTCCAACGCATTCTTTCTCCGCACAAAAGTCGAGGCCGATGCTCTCCCTGTCGGCTCGTGCGTGCCGGCTATTTCGCGGCTTAGGACACTCGAAGGCGATGTGCTTGACAAGGATGCACATGACAAGCTTGGCATCAACGGCGCACGGTGCTGGCTCCTTCGTCTCGATGAACGCAAGACCAAGAAAGTCAAGATCCAAAGGTTGCTAGAGGCGGGGGAAGCGGCTGAGGTTCATCTTCGTTATCTTTGCAAGACGAGGAAGCCCTGGTATGCGGTCGAGCGGATTCCCGCGCCGGACATCTTGATCGGCCCGATGGGAAAAGAGTCCTTCCGCGTGGTGATCAACGACGTCGGCGCCATACCGACCAATACACTCTACGGACTGCGGCTGCGGCACCCCAACAAATCATCAGCGCCGGCTGCTATTCGTTCGTTTGCGCATTGGTTGGCACAACCAGAGGGGCAGGAAGCGCTCCGGATTGGGGCCCGAAAACACCACGGCGACGGACTCGTAAAGCTTGAGCCGGGCGCTCTGGCCCAGGTGCGAGTGCCGATGCACATAGCCAACGCAATCGTCGATGACACGTTCCGAAGAACCGCCGGCTGGCCGCCCAATGACGGCCTCTGATCGGCCAGCCGACGGGACAAGAGTGGGCATGCACAACGCCAAACCCATCGATTCAATATTCTCGGCAGCTATGAGAGCTTGTCGCCTTGCATCTTGTCGATGTCCGCCAAGAGCAGAAGGGTAGCTCGCGCAGCTTGTGCCGTCGCTCGGCGTTGTTGTTCCGCGGTCATCGCGCTGGGTGGTTCGATGTCCTCGCGTTCGTCCTTCTTGCTCAACTTCTGTTCCCAGGCCCAGGTGTTAGCGACGGCGCTGCCGACGGCCACCAGGTATCTGTTGTGCCGGGTGTCCCACTGGATGTCACTCAGGTGCGGCCTCACGCGATCTCTATAGGCGGCGTAGTCCCGGAACTGCTTGTTGAGGTGGATCGTGGGTATCTTCTGTTTGACGTTCCGCAAAAAGCCGTACAGCTTCGGATCCTTTTTGGCCAGAACCTGTGGGTCAAGTAGCATCACTTCGCCGGCCGTGTCGGCAGTCCATTCCGGCTGCTCTTCCGTCGACGACCACACGAAGGCGAGGCTGCCCCGGTCTCGGGTCTTCGGCTGCGTTTTGCCGGTAGGTTTAAGCTGTCGGACGACCTCGACCTTGGTTGTCCAGGCGAGGCTGCCGGGTTCGCCAGTGTCCCGTTGCCATGTGCACAGAAGGTCGACAGAGTACCGGCCGGGTACGAGGTCTCCGTCGGCGGTGACTCCGGCGAGCATGCGTCCCTTGCGAAGGTCGCCGCGGGTGGTGAGATGGAGGCCAACTCCGTGGGCGTCGAAGGTCATCGTTCCCTTGTCCGGCACGAAGCCGTCGTGGGCGTTGAGCGTGAGCCGCAAGTTCGCGGTGCCGCCCGCGACGACGATGATGGACTCGGGTCCTTCCATGGTGGTGGGCTCGGCGTACAGGTCCATTGGTGGCGGAACTGGGGTCGGCGTGGTGGGCTTGGTCGGCTTGGTCGGTTCCTGGCTGATCCCGGGCACCTTGAAGTTGATCGCACGATTTAGCTGCTGGAGAATGTTCTCGGTCAGCCCGCTGTCTGCGGACTTGAGTGCCGCGCTTTGTAGATCCCGCTCCGCGTCCTCTAGGTCGTGGTCGTCGCGAAGAGTCGCCGCTACCTGGTCCTCCAAGGCTTTGCCCTCGGCCGTGTGGCGCAACTGGACCCTGTCGGTACTGAACAGGCGCGTGCGCTTGCGGATGTCGAGGCTGTCACAATCGACCTCAACAAGAAGCTGCTGTGCGACCCGGCGGAGGCCGGGCACGAGTGTGTGTAGACGCGTGGTGTCCCACGAATGATGTGTCTGGCCGTTGCTGGTGAAGATCACGGCGTGGCCATGCGCGACGTACTGGCGTCGTTCGTCCCGCCCCTTGAAGTACCACCAGCGAAGGCGGACCTCCCCGAGACCGGGAACATCGATCGTAGTCCACCGACTCCTGGTACGGATCTTGTAGTTTGGTCCCACGTTGACGTTTTCAAGTCGGCGTGCAAGCCCCGCGACGGTCTCCGGCCGCTTGCGCCGGTCCTCTGGTCGCTTGTTATACCTGGCGCTACGGGCGTCCTGAAGTCCGTAGGGCAGCGCGGGCTTGAACAGGATCGTTTCCGCCTGGAAGTAAACCGATTCCTCTTGATTCCAGTTTTGTGTGCCGAGTTTGGGATTCGCTCTGTAGTTGATGTGGGCGACATAGGTGCCGGGCTCGAAGCGAACCTCTTCCGCAGGAACGCTGAATACCGCAGGGCCTCCGTTTCGAGAGACGCCGGCCAGGTACCGAAAGAAGTCAACTTTGGCGTCGGGAGCGTCGCCAAGGGTGATCATCGCGACGGATACGCGGTCGTCTTCGCCCGGTTCGAGCAGATCAGGCTGCTTACGGGTCACGATGATCGTCGCATCGCTGTGCTGGCAGGCCGTAGTGCCACCCTTGCCGAAGACTCCGTGCAGGTACAACTTGCGGATCTTATTGCTCTTGTTCAAGGTCAAAATCGTCTGCGGCATTTCACCAGGGGTAAGGCCAATGCCCCGGTCCCTGAAGGCGATCGTGGGTGTTCGGGCGCTGTCGTCGCTGTCGAGAAGACGAACAACGGCGTCGCCGGCAACCGTCGCTCGCGCTCGGTCCCCGAAAAGTTCGGTGGCCGCTTCCGCCGGGCTGCGCCAATGGCACTCGGGCTGGGCCATTCTCGCAATCAGCATTTCGATCAATGCGTCGAACATGTTGACGGTACGTTCGCACAGCAGCACGCCTGCGTCCGCGGCGCTGGCGACGGAGGACCAGTTGCCACGGTTGTTGTCTAGCTCCCAGTCGCGGGCGTTTGGTAGGGCTGCTCGGAGAGCTTCTTCGAGGCGTTCGGCGTCTGCCGCGGTACGCGCGTTCAGCGCAAGCTCAACAACTGAGAGCGGCCGGATCACCGGAGACCTCCTGGAACGTGGACGGGGCCGGAAGACCGGCGGCGAGCGTAGTCGTTGATGATCTGTTCGCCAAGACCGGTGAGCTGGTATCGGCCGTCGCGGAGTTCAGCGTGGACGAGGCCCCATTCGCGTGAGCGCGAAACGTAGCCCATGCAGTTGGTGTCCGCAGTGCTTCCGGTCCACTGCGGAAAGGCTGCGATCAAGTCTGTGCGGCTGGGCTTGTCGCCGATGACCTTCAGCACGGCTAGCCACGCCTCGTACTCGTCTGTATTGACGGAGGCGATGTGGTCGAGCCAGTGCAGAGCTGCGGCTGGAGGCTGCGGAAGCTCAAGTCGCAGGCCGTTCTCGGCGAGTGTGCTGATCAAGGAAAGGGCCTCCGGGGTCGGTGCGACGGCGGGTCGGGTTGCGTGTGGGTCGTCGGCTGCCACGAGGCCGAGCAGAAAGGCGGGACCGGCTGCGCCGTCACGTGTTGGTACGCCAAGCGCTGTACTTATGAAGCGGTCCTCGCTGATGCGGGCCTTGTCGCCGCCCCTGGGAAATCCGATAGCGGCCTTCACTGGTCCGGCACGAATCGCGTCCAACGTGCGCAGCTCGTCGGCAACCGCTTGCGCGGAGAGTCTCAGCCCCGAGGTGAACGTTGCCCACGGGATAGGCGCGCCGTTGTCGCAGACCGCCTTGATGAGGTGAGCGGCAATCCAGAGGGTGGGCATGTCGCGGTTGTGCAGACCAAAGTTGATGCCGGATGAACGACCCATCGGCAGCGTCAGACCTCGGCTTTGAACAGCCGGAATTGCCGTCAGCGACAAGAAGTCCTCGATTGTGATCTTGGACTCGTCCTGACGATGCTCATTGGATAGTTTCGCCGCGATCACCGGCGACGAATCGTTTCCAGGGCTCGACGCCGACACGGGCGGCGGCACCGCGACAACTGGTCGGTTGCGGATCTCCGACGGCTCCGTTGGCCGTTCCGTCGACGTTGGTTTGCGTGGGCTGCCTGCGGCGGCATCCTCGTTGAGCCGGTCCCAGATGGCCTCGCTGACGAACTCGTTGCGATCACTATATGAGCCGTGACTAGCCAGTATAGCCTCGTCCATAGCCCGTACAAGCGGGATGGGAAGACGTAGCTTTACGAGGCGTAGTAGGTCTTCCTCACGGGGTGGGCCGGCCATGTACTCACTACAGCAGCTCTATACCGAGATGTCAACGGCTCTACAGTCACTATATTTTGCTACCGACAGGCCGGGTGAGAGTGGCTACTCATTCCCCCAAGGGATGATCGAACACCCTTGAACACCGGCTTCGCGGCCACCGCCGTCCACGGCGCGGCAGCCCAGTGGGCGGGTCAGAAGGTCAACGCCCGCAGGGTGACGACCCGACGTTCGAGTTCGCAGCCGAAGGCGGACGACTTCGTCGACGGCTGGGCTGCGCCAACGCGAACCAGCCGGGGGAAGATCTCTTCGACAATGTGTTGCCCTCTGACTGCCTTGCGATCTGACGGATCTGGCTGCCCTCCGACCGGTACCGACCCTGCGTACTCTGGCAGGCTCACCACCGGATGGCCTTGACGATCAACACGCCTTTCAGGCTGGCGCAGTTCTGTGACGTGCACCCGGCGGGACACCACCTTGCGCCATCCAACGGCGTTCGCTGGCGGCTACGCCAGTGAGACGTCCAGATCCAAGATCGGCTGGCATGAATGGTTCGTGTTCGGCCTCGGACACGAGCCATTTCCCCATATGGGTCCGCGCCAGGCTGTGCCTGGACGCGACCTTCTGCTCTCCGGGGTGGTAGGTCAACCGGAGCCCGAGTCGCTGGTAGAGCTCGGTGCGGTCGGCGGGGTCGGCGTCGCGCAGGACGGCGATGATGTCGCCGAGCTTGCCGACGAGGTCGGCGAGCTGGTCGCGGGTCATCCGCTGGGCGGCCCGGGGCTTGGGCTGGTTGAGCACGGCCAGGGCGCGGCGGCGTTCGGCTTCGACCCCCGGCGATCCAGCCGGTGACGATCTTCGGATCGGCGCCTTCCTCCAAGGCGGCCCGGCGGCGAGCCGAGTTTGGTGTTGCACTCGGCCAGCAGCGCGCGGGCGCGGATGACATCGTGGTCGGCCTCGGCGGCGTCATGCTGGCTGTCGGCCAGGACGGTGAGGGTGTCGGTGATGCGGTGCGGGGCGAACGCAGTAGCGAGGGCCGCGTCGAGCGGGCCCAACCCGGTCCGCTACAACGGCGACAACTGGTACCGGGCCGAAGGAATGCAGCTCAGCACCAACGGTGCCGAAACATCGGTCGGCGGGAGGTGCTGGTCCGGTCGGCCCGACCGTGTACCCACGTCTGGCGAGACCGGATCCACTGGCCGATACAACGCGCAGCCGCGCCACCCGATCGAAGAACACCGTCTTGCCGCGCGTCCATCCGACCCGCTGCATCGACACCGTCGAGGGCAGGTCCGGGAACTCCCAGCAGCCTCGGTGTGGCCCAGCCCAGTTCCTCCCCGTCTGTCGATAGACTGCCGCGATGACGATGAGGGTCGCTCCACACCCCGCGTACATCCGCCCCAGCACATCTGCCGGGCCAAACCACCCCACCACGGTCTCCTACTGACCCGCGACCGGCACCCGCACTGTCAAGGCCGGATATGAGGATGCCCCGGACCCATCGGCCGGGGCATCTCGCATTCGTGTCAGTCAGCGCGAAGCCGGCTTCGACAACCAGACGATGCCGACCGGGCGCTGTGGCGTGCGAGCTCGTCACTCGCGGATCGCCAAGTCCGACGTCCTATCGTACGCAGCTAGTCGAACAAGCGTTCGACTAGCTGCGGTCTTTCCTCGACCGTCGTCGACGGGCCTGGCGAAACACTCGCTGGCCGCCTACCCTTCTTCGAGGGCTGCGCTGTTGACATTGCACGAGGGGGTGCTGGAGTGGCTTGGAATCCGAAGATTCCTCTGCTCCGCGACGTGCGGTCCTACCGTGTCGGCGCAACAGATGCAGAAGACGCAATGTCTGACGGCAAATGCGGGCTAGGGCTCGCTCTCAAAGTCAGACCGAACACGAAGCCTGACACTGGCGATTGGAGCAAGAGAAAGGGTCCCTTTACGCTCGACTCGTTCGCAGAGGCGCTAAAACGCGTAAACTGGCGCGTTCAGCGGGGCACCGACCTGTGGACGGCGGTTGGTCTAGAGAAGGCTCGCCTGTCTGCCATGCACAACGGCTTGCGCCTGTTCCTTGAGCACGCGCTCGATGCTTACTTTGAATATCACGAGGCGAGGCAAGAACAGCTCGGGCCACTTCAGCTCATCGACACGTGGGTGGTAGTCGAGGAGAAATCAAACTCAGCCCTTAGCGCTTGGGGCGCCCTGTACGAGTCCCCCCACGGGAACAGGGAGTTCCGGCGCTTCCGTTTCGACACCGCCCGCAGCGCCGTAACCCCTTGGGCGCACATCGGCGCTCGTGTCGCAGCCAAAGCGGCTGGTCGCTACCCTGTTCGGCGGATCTGGATCACCGAGGTCGGTCTGCGGAACGGGATCGAGCACCACGTCTTGAGTGGGATTACCGCGGAGGACGCGGAGGACCTCTATGAGCGGTTCGGCCGCGACGCCGCCATCACTGCCACCGCAGGTGAAGATCCGACTCCGGGTCCGGGCTGCTCTGGCTGCAAGATCACAGGTGCGTGTACGGCGCTAATAAGGGCGCCGGGCTTCTTAGGTGTGGATCTTCCCGGGTCATGGACCCGCTCTGTATCGGCGTCGGACCTTGAGCAGTACGAGCAGTGTCCGTCGCGGTGGTATATGCAGCGGGAGATACATCTGCCGCATGACATTGAGGACAGTGCGCCACTTCTCCGAGGGCAGGCGGTCCACGAAGTCCTTGCGCTGGTTCATGCACGCGGTTGCGCGTGCAACATGAACGACTTCCCTCCGCCGGACGGTGGCCCACTCGTATTCGCTGATCGGGTGATCGACCCTGCGGCGTATGCAATCGCGTACCCCTATCTGGTCGCACACATCGCGTCCTGCCAGCACCAGTCGGAGCTTGAGGTCATCGCGGCAGAACGCACGATCTACTGTTACGACCCTGATGCCGATGCGGTCATTGCCACCAAGGCGGACGCGCTCTGGCGACGAGGCGACGCGTTGGTCTTGCGCGAGATCAAGACCGTAGAGAGGGACGTGGACACGACGGCCGACATGATCTTCGGTCGTTACCTCGCGGTTGCCTGGGGACTCGGTGTCCTGGCCAGCGGGATGGCCAGCCACTTCGGCGCTCGGCGCGGCGCGGTCCAGCTAGAGATCGTCAGTCCCACCCGGAGCCAGGTCTTCGTGTACTCCACTGACGACATCGACTTGATGAAGATGGCGCGCGGGCGGATCCGTCGTCTGGCCGACAAGTGGCTCTACGATACGACCTGGGAACCGAATCCGAACGCTCACTGCGGCACGTGCCCAGTCCGCCGCTGGTGCTCTGTCCGTGATGATTGGTCTAACCGTTACGCAGTGAACGCCGGTGCCGGTCTTCCACCCTTCTGATTCTCTATGGTAGGGATCGTCGTTGGGCAGCACGCCGCCGAGGCCGTCGCCGCTAAATATCCCGCGGCGGCGCAGCGTACCCTCGGCGCCCCCTGACCTGATGCGCCAGCCCAGCTTTGACACGCGGTTGCCCCGAAGGGGATGGCACCAGGCTGTGGTGTTTGTCGACACAGGCGTTTTGCTGGCAGTTGGACATGATCAACGTTGTGCAGACCTCATCGCCCAGCGATACGCCGGACGACTGCACGTTGCTGACCTTGTTGTGCGAGAGCTCTCGCGTAAAGCCCGAGCCGGAAGCACGGACCTTCGAGAAGTGCTCGTCCGCGCCGCTGCCGTATGCGCCCGGACCGTGCTACTGGACTCGAAGGCCGCCGTGGTCGACACAATGGCGTCGGAGGATGCGCCGGTGTTCGACAGTGTGCTCAACCAGCTTGTCAACCTGCCAAGACGTGACGGTGGAACCGCGCATCCCGACGAGCACACTGGCGAAGCGGCATCTATCGCGATAGCCGTGCGCTACTTGCGTGGTGGAGACCGCGTGGTCTTCCTGACCAATGATGGCAATGCAGGCCGCGCAGCTATGGTCAACGAGATTCCGACTCGACATTTCGGCCACGTACTTGCGGAGCTGGCCTGCGCCGGAGACTATTCTGCGGAGGAGGCTTTCCTCCGATTTCAGTTCGCGAACAAGGTCTCGGCTATTGGGGCTGCTTCGAGTCCGACGTCAACCGCAGACTTTACATGCCACGGGTCTCAGGATACATGCGCTCGATGTGACAGGGCGTGGCACGGCTCCTTAACACCGTAGCGGCACTAGGCCGTCCAACCCTGGCGAACCAGCTCCGCTTCGAGCGTCGCAACGTCGTCGCGTCCCAGCACAGTCGCCGCCACATCCGCTCTGACAACGCCCGCGGCATATCCATCGAGGGCCATAGAGAGCAACCACGGTGATGCGGCAGGCTCGCGGGAGTTTTCATTAGCTGCAAGCCATTCTTCACCCAAGCCGAACCTGCCCATGAATCTATGTACCGGATCCTCCAGCGAGGCGGAAAACCTGTCCTTCGGCAGTCGAAGGACATCTTCAAGAATACAAACAGACGCCTCGCGGCTCATACCAAAGTGAATCATGAGGTGAGCCAGCGCCGCACTATCGTTGCGGTACTCGGACTCGACTTTCCTCCAGAATTTCCGTACCCCCCCGTCCGGGGCGAGGAAATGGCGGGCGAAGTTATCCGCTCGACGTTCGGTCTGATCCTGCACGTCAGGTGACTCCGCCCGATCGACAATCAAGGCGTCACCATCGTTGTGAAGCACATGGTCAAACTCGTGCGCCAGAGTAAATCGTTGCCGCCCTGGGGAATCAAGGGTGTTGACGAGGATAAGCGCCTGCGATGTTCCGCCCACGTCGTCGCGAACGGTAATTCCATGGACCGATTGAGGCAGCGCTTCGTGGAAAACCGGGACGCCACAGCTCTCGACCAACTCCACTAGATCCATGATCGGGTCGTCCGCTAGGTCCAAGAGGTCACGCACATGTTCCGCAGTCATCTGCCCTGCGCGCTTCGCGTACCCATCGCCAGAACATCCCCGGCGCGCCTTCGCTAGGGTCCGGTCTCGCTCAACTTTGGCTTGCGGGAACCATGACACCAAAAGGCGGAAGTCCTCAAGGATGGCTTGCGCTCGCTGGATCACCACAGAGACGTCCTCGGACGTGTCCAGGACGCCGGCACGCAGGGCTACAGACAAGCTGCGCTCAATCGGAACCATGCCAGTCAGCACCGAAAGCGGCACGCCAGCGCATCCCGCCAGCAAGGCATACTCCGACACGGTGGGCTCACTGCGTCCGTGAAGTGCGTCCGCGAGCCACCCACCGCCGTACGACAAGTCCAGACACCCGTACAGATCCTCAACCGAACGCTCTGAGCCGCGCAACGCCCGATGCAGGCGCTGCGCCCAGCCCGGCAGGCCGCTGATCTGACTCACTGATCATCCCTGTGTACGGTCAACCACAGTCGGTAGTGGGTCAATGACGTCTCGATCGTAACCAGAGTCTACCTACTTCGACCAACATGGCGCGCTGATCGTTGCAGAGTCAAACACGGCCGTCTAGGGTCACCAACGCTGTTCTGCACCTTAGGTAACCTGCCGTCCTTCCGGTAGGCCAACGTGGCAGTTGGCGATGTTCAGACTAGGGCGCTGACAGCTCATGCGGCGTCATCTCCCCTCCAGCACCCGCACGAACGCCACGCCAGCCTTTGGAAGCACTGGCCTGCGAGACATGGCCGCCACCATCCTGGCCCGCAACGTCCTCGACCACGCCGCCGCCCGCGACCCCTGGCGGCGAACCCACCAGACCAGCGCCCTGATCAGCCACTACCGACGACGCGGAGACCCGCTGCCCCAAGATCTCCGAATATTGAACCGGTTCTACCTGCAGATTGGCGGTGCGCCAACTTTCAGCGCGAACGCGCTTGCGCTCGGGCAACTCGCATACTCCTGATCGAGACCGATGGCGCCGCTGCATCCGTGCGCGGGTCGGAACAGTTGCGGGGGACTTGATCGCCGCCCGCCCTTCGGGTCAGATGTAGAACTTGAATTGCGGGAGTGGCTCACGGTCCGGAGGGATTTCTCTCATGATCTCACCGACCAAACCTGAGAACTTGATCGTGATCGGCAGCAGTCCCCCCAGTGCGGCCGAGTTCCAGTTGAGCTTGGTTAGCGCGAGCACTTCCCGTAGGAGCGTGTCGCGCGACGAGTCCTGCCCTATGTGGTCGGCGACCTGGAGCGGTGCCGGTACGTGCATGCCGTGGAACTCGTTGAGCGCGGCGATGTAGCCGGTCGTGTACAGGTAGTCCAACTCCCCGATGCTGAACCGGGTCCCGCGAAGTGGCGGGTACTTCGAGGTGGTGATGAGCCGGACGCGGCTTTGCGCCTCAAGCGCCATCAGGTCGTACCGCCGCACTCGGGCCTCGATAGCGGCCCGGAAGCCGTCGCGTTCGTCCGGCCAGTAACGGGAGGTCTTGTGCACCACGACCCGGGCCGGGGTCTGCTTCATCACCGACTCGTACTGATCGAGGATCAGCTCCATCAACTTGTACGCGCCCTCGGCCGTGAGGTGGGGTGAGCGGCTGCCGGTCTTGCTCGGGTCCCACTCGAAATCGTGCCCGCGAAGAACGAGCCCTTCGCCTCGCTCGTCGAACGCCTGGACCAGGCTGGTCTGCATGGTCGGAAACGCGGTACCGAGCGGGCGGTAGAACCCGATGCCCACATAGCAGGTGCCGGGCGCGAGGCCGCACGGGCTCCATGGGTAGCCGCCCGCCTTGCAGTACATCCCGGTGAAGAAGTTCCACGCGATCCGCGACGGTGGGGTCCTATCGCGTCCGTCCAGTGTGGGCGCCCGCACGATCTGTGTCGGGATGCGGAACTTCATGGCGCTTGCCTTCAGGGCGCGCCGCAGGTCGCGGTGGACCGCCCCGGATTCTTTGGTCGTGTAGTCCGCCGTGCCGCAGCGTGCCACGATCTCGTCGGACAGCGCGATCACCACATAGTCCGGGGTGCTGTCGCGCTCGGCGAGCAGCCGCAGCTTCGTCTCGAACAAGGTCACCGCGGCCTGGAAGCGATCCTTCTGGGCCTTGATCTCCAGCACCTGACGCAGCTCGGCCTGGCCAAGCTCCTCGTCCCACGCGTCGTCAAACTCCAGCGACGAGAAGAACCCGCGGTCGGGCATCCAGCCGGGAAACTCCGGGTTGTTCTCGTCGCCGGCAACACCCTCGGCCCGGTCGTCCATCCAGGTGCGTGCCGCCTCCACGGTCTCGGCCGTGCCAATGAGGCCCACGCGCAGCCGGGCGGGGTGGCGACCGGACGCTGTCCACGACCGTGGCCCGTAGCGGGCGATGCCGGCCTTCGGGTCGACGTGCAGGCCGTCGTCGGCGAACAGGAGTAACGGTTCCGGGAAGTAGGTGCTCGTGATCAGGGCGGCTGAGTTGATCAGTGATGCGCTCGGCGGCGCGGGACGTACTCGCATCACACGGTCACCTCCTCGTTTTGCGCGTCATCGTCGTCCCAACCTTCGTCATCGTCCCGGTCGTCGGCGAGGTCATCGTCTTCGAGCACACCCTCGGCCTCGGCCCAGGTGAACAGGTCGTCCACGTACTCCACGTTCTTGAACGGCTTGTCGTGCTCCGCGGGGATGCCGGGCCAGCGCACCTGTCCGCTGCCCAACGACGTTGAGATGATCAAGCTCTGTCCGTCGCCGCCGAACGGGAAGACAATCCGTGGGCTGCTCTTGCTCAGGAAGTCCCGCCAGAACTGCACCTCGCCCAAGAGGTCATAGTTGAACAGCCGGGACTTCTTCCGGGTGACCCGTCGTCCGATGTGCTTGGCGTCGATGGACTCGAAGCCGTCGGAGGTGACACGCAGCTCGGGCCTGATGCTCAAGCACCACTGGTTGCTGCCGATCAGGAAGAAGCGCAGCCCGACCGCGCGGTGAAACCAATAGTTGCGGGCCTCGCCGGTGGCCTTCTTCTTAGGCTGCCAGACGACGCTCCGGGTCGCCTTCGCCGCGTTCAACGGCCGGTACGTCACCACACGCTCAATGCCCTCGGCCTCGGCCTCGAAGTAGTAGCGGTGGTGGTCGTGGTCGAGCCGAAGACCGAGGCGGCCGGTGAGCTTGTTCAACGAACGGTTCAGCAGCGCCACGTACCACCGGAGCTTGTCCGGGTCCTTCCACCACTCCTTGGCCTGAAAGCGCTCGGCTTCGGTGCACGTTACGACATCGGCGAAGGGGCCGCTGTCGTCGCGCAGGTCCTGGAACGCCCACAACCAGCCCTCGCGCACGATGAACGGCATCATCGTCCCGGTCGGTGTGGTCGCCGGCTTGACGTCGCTCTCCTTGCTGACCGTGCAGGGCGCGCCATAGACATAACGCGGCATCTGGGCGACCGGCAGGACGTTGCTGTACACGGTGTCGTTCACCGCCGGCGGCAACTCGGGCTGAACGTTGACCCGGCCGCCGAGCGTTCGCTGTACCCACCGCTCGTGATCCTGCTTCATGGCGTGCAGACGCTCGACGGTGTACTTGGCCAGCGCCTCCTTGGAGTCGATCAGTTGGTGGTGCTGGTTACAGAGCAAGATCAAGTTCTCGTAGCGGTTGCGCTCCTCGGTCGTCAGCGACGACTCGCCGCGCGGGCCATTCGGGCTCTCCGCCACGATGTGGGCCATCTCGCCGAGCACCACAACCGGATCATCCGGCGTGCCCTCGGCCGTGAGCAGCAGCCGACAACCCGGAAACGCACAGACGTTGCCGGAAAGCTGGGTCAGCTTCCGCTGCTGCGCGATGGGTACCGCCACCTCGTCACCTCCAGACGGCCCATGCTACGTATGACCTCCGACAACTTCCCGACCATTCGATTCGCGCCCGTCCACCGCTTCGCCGCGCGCCACCTGGCGAGATCGACCTGTTGCGCGCCATACGCGTCCGATGCCTCGTCGCGGCCGGATCTACAAGGTGATGGTGTCGGAGGGCGTGGGGATCTTGCTCTGGATCAGTAGACCCAGGCGTCGACGGCCGGCATCGCCGCTGAAGCCGGAGGCCACCGAGCCGACCCCGCCGGAACTCCGCACCGGTGCGCGTGACGGTCTCACCGTCGCTGCCGATCGCCTCCCCGCTGAGCGTGGGCAGGTCCTTCATGACCTCGGCGTAGGGTTCCGGTCGCCCAGGCGCTGCCCTCGGGACCGGATGACCTCGATGACCTGCGGCAGTACCCCGGTGAAGGGCGACGGTGCCCTGGCAATCGGACCATGCATCGGCTGCTCATCGGGCAGAATGATCAGTTGGTCGCCGGCTGACCAACTCGGGTCTGTTTGCCTCGCATGAAGGTCACGCGGAAGGGAGACGGAACGCCGATGACCAAAGCTAGGTCAGGAGGCCGGATTAGCTGGCCAGGGCAAGGGATGATGCGACGCGGAGTCGGCGCACGAGCGGCTCGGCCCTTGCCTCAAGCCATCCGGGCGCGTTTTGATCCAACAGGTCTAGCCAGTCGTAGCCAAGTTCCTCCTGTACGTACGTAAGATCATCGAGATCCGTGGGCGTCCACCACGTCAGGTCCCATCGCAGCCCACCGCAACCGTCGTACACCCAGCGCTGCTGCATCGTCGCGCAGGCCCTTGGCCCAAGGCGCAGAGCTTCGCGAAGCAATGGCTCAGCGAGCCGTGTGTCAGCGGACGGCCTGCTGGCCAACCAGCGCAGGACCGGCCAGGGAACCCTGCCGGGCTCGATGACGATGATCCCCTTCATCACGCACAGACGGCGTACACCATCCGCGACTGGGGAGGCGCTGACCATCAGCCGCCACCAGGCTTGATCGGCAGCATTGGGCATTTCGGCCGCGTAGTGGTCGAACGTTTTCGTGTCGAAGATGGCCACGTCGCTCTTGGTCACCCCAGCGCCGAGGGCCTTACACTCGGTGATCACCTGGCCGGCCCAGCCGCGTGCCGCGGCGTCGAGTTCGTGGCGGCAGCCCGAGGCTGACGGCGCACCGAACAAGGTGGTGAATCCGGCATGCTGGTATTCGGACAACCCAGGACGGACGAGTTGAGCGAGGACGGCCCGCTCCCAGGCCCGGCCCTCAGGGAGCCCGTCGCCCTCGGCACCGTGGCTGGTAAGGAGCCAGGCATCGAGGGTTAGCTTCGGAAGCAGGTCGGCACCGAGTTCGGGGTGCGGCGACCCGGGCGGAATGGTCACTGGCCGAGGAGCAGATCGTCGATCCCGGTGGCGACCGCCACGGGCTCGTAGTGGCCGTCAGCGGGCGCGCCATTGAGGGTGCCGGAGAAGAATCCGGTAGCGAAATCGGCGTTGATGGTTTCCACGCCGGCTTCGGCGGCGGCGTGGAACAGGCCGTGAGCCTTCGTGAGCAGGATACCGACACGGCCTTGAGATACCGCGCGGAGCACTGAGATGGCCGCCGGCTCGAATGGGGTCAGTTCGTCCGGAGCGGAGCCCTCACGCTTGACCTCCAGGTAAGCCTTGACGACGTCGATAGCCTGATCGTCGCTGGTCATGCCCCGCAGCTCGACGATGACCGACATGTTGTCGGGGGCGATGTCGAATCGAGGAAGGCGTTGGGGTTCCCAGTAACGGGCGAGTTTGATGGCGGCCGACGAGTGGAAGGTGAGGATTTGGTGGAGACGGCTGGCGTAGGGCTGTTCCTCAAGTAGGTCCCGGATACGGCCGATCTCCTTGCTCCGCTTGGCGGAGGTGATACCGAGGTTGGTGGCCAAGTCCTCGAGTTGGTCCACGAAGATGAACAGGTGGTTGATGCCTGCAGCCCCGAGGGCGGCCAGGGTGAAGTCGAGGAACTGCATGCCTGAGCGCATCCGGGTGGCCTCGGTAACCTCGGACAGAGCGATGGCGAGATAGTCGGGGCCTGCCGCGAAGGCGGTGACCAGATCGGGCCGTAGTGGTACGCCTCCGGGGGCCATTGCACGGCGGGCGGTGACGACGGCGTGGCTAATGGCCTTGCTGGTGACATCGGCGGAGTCGGTCGCCTCGTCCTTGGCGATTGTGTCGATGATGCGGTTGCGGGCAACCGTCAGGGGGGCGTCGGCGCCATCGTGGCTGGTGTTCAGATCGGCGACGCCTGCGTAGTACACCTGATAAAGACCGGTGGCGGTGGTGCCGTTCAGTGTGGCGTAGGCGGCTGCGATGGGCACCCGGCGCTCTTCGCGGATCCCGGCCTCGGCCTGGACAGTATTGCCGAGATCAACGTTGATCTTGCTCCGCATGTGGCGCATCAGCTTGGTTTTGCCGAAGCCAGTATCACCGCTGGGGTTGCGGCTCCATAGGTAGGCGAGCTTCAGGCCGGAGCTGATACCGCCTCGGATGAATTTGCTCTCGAACTCGAGGGTTTCGTCCGGGTACAACTCGGCATAGGGTCCGCCTTCGTCGTCGGAGACGGCGTCCTGGGGGAAGGGATTAGCCTCCAAGCCCCAGGCTTCTTCCATGTGCTTGTACGGGTTCGTAGGCATCTGCGCTCCTGAGTTGATGATGGTCAGTTGGTCGGGGCGGGAATGTTCAGGGGCTCCCGGCGTCGTTGCTCGATGCCTGGATGGAGAGTGCGGTGCGTCGGCCGCCGCCGCGCTGGTAGACCGGCTCGGAGGCTGGAACGACGCCCGCCCCGGTGTGCAGGAAGACGTCGACCCCGAGGTCCGGCCAGCGATGGGCCGCCAGGGCTTCGATGGCCATGTCGCCGAGCGCCCGGGTGACGCCGGCGTTGTACGTCGCTGCGGCGCGTACAACGTGCAGCGGCAGGTAGGGCGTGGCCATCGACATGCCGGCGACCTGGTGTCGGTAGGCGGCGATGATAGACTCGGCCGTGAGGTGGCCGTAGGTCGGCATCCCTCGACGGCTAATGCTGAGTTGCCTCTGGGCCGGTTGATGGGCCGGATCCGGGATGACAGCTTGATCGTCCGGCGAGTCGGCCAGGTCGCAGGCCAGCCAAATGACGTTGGTTCCCTCGAAAGCGGGCACGTACCGGGACTGGTCGAGAAGCCGCAACGACGAGCCCCAGCCGGCCGCCACCCGGAATGCGATCGGCCCGATGGGAAGGCCCCGAGCCTTCAAAGCGATAGAGGCGAAGGCGTCGTCGATCATGTCGACCATGGTCTTCCGGGCCGGCGTCTCGGCGGTACCGGTCCCGAACCGCTTCGTCCTCCACTGCGCGACCTCAGCCTGTACCTCGTCGGCGGTCACCACCGGGCCGGTCGGGCCAGCGTTGATGCGCTCGGCGGCCCACTCGGCCAGCCAGAGCGTCGGCGAACTGCCAGCCTTGGTGGCTTCATCGAGCAGAGATTCACTTACCTCAGGCATGACGAGCGGTGCCTGCTTGAGTAGGCGCAACATCGAGCGCATGGTGGCGTGTGCGTCGAGCACGGCCGCGGTGACCATGTCGGTGAACGCAACTGGGTCGTCCACCCGCGCTGCCGCCTCGAGCCCGGCGGGGGTAAGCGTGTAGACCCGGTGTCGGTACTCATCGAGGTACTTGCGGGCCGACGGCGTTGGGGCCTTCGCGACCCACCCGAGGCGCATCGCCTCGTCGAGGACCTCTTGGGTAGGTGACCAGTAGGCGTCGGCGTCCCCGACCCGGCTAACGGTGATGCGACCCACCCCGGAGGCCGCGAGATCTCGGGCTGCGGCGCCATAGCGGTGACGGCATGTCTCGAACGTCGCTCCGTGCGGGCACAGCGTCTTCAGCAGCGCCGACAGGTGCGGGGTGAGGTGCTGAAGGCGGGGCATGGAGTCGGTCTCGATCACGAGGCAATAGTACACGGTGTCAGGTCTCTTGCAAGAGACCTGACACCGCATAGAGTCAGACAAGCGCCGTCTGCTGCTTCCAGCCGAGCGGGACGAGGGAGAATCGGGCGAGCAGGACCGTGGCCGACGCGGTCAGGAAGCAGATCACGATCGCGGCCGTCCCGGCAGGCGTAGGCGTTGCGACCTGACTTGGCTCACGATCATGGATCCCGAGTGGGCTCGTCGCGCTGGCCAGCGGGTTTGTGGCTTGTGGTGAACGGATCTACGCATTAATTCCGGGGTTCGTAGGGTGGCCTGATGGCTCCGTACGTGCGCACGGTGAAGACCGCCTCGGGCGCGAGGGCGGTGCAGATCGTCTACTCCTCGCGGCGCGGGTCGCGAGACATCGAGCACATCGGGTCGGCGCACGACGATGCCGAGTTGGAGGTCTTGCGGGCGGTCGCGCGGCAGCGTCTGGCTGCGGGTCAGGACGAGCTGGACCTGGGCCTGGAGCGCACCGAGCCGGCCACGCAGCGCGCGGATGCTCCGTTGCCGATCACGTCCTCGCGGATGGGTCACCTGTGGGACGCCCTCACGCACGCCTACCAGATGCTCGGGTTCGAGCAGGCCGCGGGCGGTGACGACGTGTTCCGGCAGCTCGTGTTGGCCCGCATCATTGAGCCGACCAGCAAGCTCGATAGCCTGCGGGTGCTGGACGAGACGGGCGTCGCGGCGCCGTCGTACGCGACCGTCAAGCGTCGTCTACCTGTGTTCGCGAACCAGTCGTCGCGAGGGCAGCTGGCCGCAGCGTGCGCCGCCCACGGGGTTAGGCCCAGCCAGCCTGGTGCTCTACGACGTCTCGACGCTGTACTTCGAGACCGACGCCGGCGACGGCTTCCGCGAGCCCGGGTTCTCCAGGAACGCCGTCTGGACCCGCAGATCACCATCGGCCTGCTGACCGACGTGACCGGATTCCCGTTGATGGTCAACGCGTTTGAGGGCAACACGGCCGAGACGACCACGATGCTGCCGACGATCCAGTCGTTCATGGCCGCACATCAGCTTCCCGACGTGACCGTCGTGGCCGACGCGGGCATGGTCTCGGCCGCGAATCAGAAGGCGATCGAGGCCGCGGGCCTGTCGTTCATCCTCGGCGCCCGCATCCCCGACGTACCCTACGTCGTCGCGGCGTGGCGCGAGGCCCACCCCGGCCAGGAGATCGGCGACGGGCAGGTATTCACTCAACCGTGGCCAGCCGGGCCGAGCGACCGCCGCCGGGACCAGATCATCTACTACCAGCACAAAGCCGACCGGGCCCGGCGGACCCTGCGCGGCATCGACGAACAGGTCGCCAAGGCCGAACGCGCGGTCGCGGGCAAGACACCAGTCAGGCGCAACCGGTTCATTCAGCTGTCCGGCGGCACCCGCACGGTGA
>WNFZ01001117.1_pt1 | contig 46389 bp, 40 predicted proteins | sample 5400081 | NCBI WGS metagenome assembly WNFZ01 (sample SAMN13153365, study PRJNA577476) | soil metagenome | isolation source: 80 cm soil or saprolite under grassland replicate 1 | place: USA:California | collected 2016-06-15
GACGGCGCCGCGGCGCGGGAGCTGGCTCGCCGCAAGGTGGCACTGTACCTGCCGGTGATCGCGCCACTCGACCCAACGCTCCAGATCGAGGCCGAGCTGATCGAGTGCATCAGTGCCGCAGCGGCAGCCTACGACTTCGACCTGGCCGCCAGCTATATCTCCGGCGATCTGCTACGTCGGCTGGCCTTCGCCGGCACGCCCGAGCAGGTCGCCGAGCAGGCGCTCGCGCTCTACCACGCCGGCGCCGCCCGGGTCGAGTTCGGCACGCCCCACGGCTTGAGCGAAGAAACTGGCCTGCGGCTGCTCGGCGAGCAAGTTCTGCCGCTGCTCCGCGCGAGCGGTGTGATCGAGTAAGCTTTAAACGCAAAGGCGCAGAGACGCGGAGATTCAGAGAAGAAAAAGAAACGTATTCTTTCTTGCTCTGCGCCTTTGTTTCTGTGCGTCACCCAGAGGGTACCCGGCGTTAAAAAGGAGCGCGAGATGCAACGTGATGACGAGTTCGAGCTCTACGACCTGGAGGTGGTCGTCGAGGCGATTGAGGGAAACTGCACCTGCGCGATGCGTGTGGGCGACTGCTTCTACCTGCGCGGCGGCAAGCTGGCGCTGCCGGATGGGCGCGACTTCTGCCTGTACGCGCTCCAGGCCACCATCCCGCTGCTGCCCGCCAAGCAGCTACTACCGCAATCGGGCGACTGCGGTAGACACGCCGACCACCAGATAGATAAGCATCATGAGCGGGTTGAACAGCACCAGCGGCAGCGTGCCCAGCACCATCGCCACGCCAACGGCGATCTGCATCGAGCGGCCGCGCTTGAGCTTGGTGACGCGGTCGACGATCCGTACGATGAACTCGGCGATCGCAGGGCCAGCCATGAACACGATGAAGAAGCCAAACAAGCCCCGCGCGAAGAATGCCACCGGCACCGCTACCAGTGCTGCGGCGATCGCCCCAACGATCGCGGCGATCACGAGGTCGTTGGTTGAAACTTTGTAGTTGCTGGGCCGCCGCTCGCGGCGGCACTCTGGGCACAGCTGGCCCACCGATGTCATCTGCGCGCAGGCGCCGCAGATCGGGCGGTTACATTGAATGCAGTGCAGCGCCGTCTCGCGGTCGGGGTGGCGGTAGCAGTACTCCACCGCCGTCGCGGGCATCGGCAGCTCGGGCGCCGAGAGCAGCGGCGAGGCATCGCCCGAAGCATTCCGCTCGGCGCGCCGCCGCGACGGCTCCAGCTGCATGCCCTCGGCCTGGAGCTGCTCGACATAGCGCAGACTGGCGCTGATATCGGCATTCTGCGGCTCCAGTGCCAGCGCCTTCTGAAGATACTGGCGCTTCTCGGCCAGGATCGGCACCGCACTGCTGAGCCCAACCCACGCCTCGGCATTGGATGGATCGAGCTCAGTGGCGCGGCGAAAGCTGCTCCGCGCGGCCATGGTGTCGCCCGCCAGCGCGGCCGCCCGCCCGGCCTGAACCAGTTGCTGCACTTCAGAGGTCGTTGACTCGGTCATGTATTCCTCAAAACAGGTTATCTGGCGATCCCAAAGCTGGTGGCTCGACGATGGAAAGTACCATGCTGCCACAGGCCCAAGGTGCCTTAAGCAATTTTTTAATTGCTATAATAGTAGCACGAGCGTAGCGCTTCGGGCAATAGCGCAAGATGATCTATAATCTATTTCTCATCTGCCAAGTTTACCTGGAGCAATAAGGAAAGTGAAGTTATGTCCGATCGATTGACACTCATGATCGTGCATGCCCACCCCGACGACGAGGTGATTGGTACAGGCGGCACGTTTGCGCGCTATAACGACGAGGGCGTTCGCACCGTGCTGGTGACCGCAACGTTGGGTGAAGAGGGCGAGATCGTCGTCCCGGAACTCAACACGCCCGAGGTCAAGGCGCGCCTGGCCGAGGTGCGCCGCGAGGAACTGCGCAAGGCGACCGCGATTATCGGCATCGCACACCAGGAGTTTTTGGGTTACCGCGACTCCGGCATGGTCGGCACGCCCTCGAACCAGCACCCCGAGTGTTTTCACCAGGCCGACCTCGGCGAGGCGACCGGGCGGCTCGTCAAGCTCATCCGGGCCTACCGGCCGCAGGTGCTGGTGTCGTACAAGTATCGGTAAAGGACGCGTGCACCACGGACGTACCCAGGGTTATTCCCAATCAAACGACACGAGTTCGTAGCCATACCGCCGAGCCACGGTCTCGAACGTCGCCGGATCTATCGACGTAACAGGAACCTGCAAGTGCCGCAACTCCTCGAAGACCTTCGCGCCCTCAGCCGATGTGAAGATATAAAAGGCCCGCCCAGCGGCGGCACCGTTGTTCTTCCACGCGTGCACCGTTCCCCGCGGGATGAAGACCCAGGTGCCAGGACCACCGTTCGTCACCTGCTCCCCGAGCTTGAAGGTGAACTCTCCCGCCAAAACGTAGATTACTTCATCGCTGGTATGGTGGATATGGAGGGGTGTTCCACCGCCAGTCGGCACCACTTCCTCGAAGACCGCCACACTGTCGCCCGTTTGCTCACTGAGCAACTTAAACGTTGTCGGTCTCCCCGGCTCCATGTCCCAAACCGCTCCTTGGTCAGGCCGCACGATGTAACCAGGTGTATTTGTTTCCATATTACCTGTCCTCCTATGAGACTGTGGGACATTTCCCGCGAAGAATGCTTATCGATTATACGTTCGCACAGCATCCATGACAAGTTCAATCTCCGCTGGCAATTCAGTAATACGATTCACAAAGTGTCATCATCGATCCGCATGTTTTGCGACGACGTGATAGATATTCGTGCGATTGATGATGAAATGCCATAAAATACAGTAAACGTCGATAAGCGAAGTAATTTATTTATACAACCTCTATAGACACAACGCGATTGGCCTCTGTTCTTTGTTCCCTGTTGTTTGTTCTTGCTAAAGCTTCATCTCTGAGCTGTGTCCAGGGAAGATCTTGGCCTGTGGGTCGACATAGGCCTTCGCGGAGTTGACTGCGATTGCCGCCTGCCCGAAGCAGACCGCGATCAGATCGAGCTTGACCGGCGCGCCGGCAATATCGCCAGCCGCGAAGACGCCCGGCAGGTTCGTTTCGAAGTGCGGCCCCACCTTGATCGCGCGGCCCTTACCCTCCATCTCCAGCCCCCAGTTCTTGATTGGCCCGGAGTCGGCCTTGAAACCGAGGAACGCCAGCACGGCATCCACCGGCAGCTCGATCTGCTCTTTGGTCTGGTTGTTGAAGATCGTCGCCGCTTCGACGTTGCCATTCCCATGAAGCTGTTTCAGCTCGTAGAAGGTCTTGATCTCGACCGGCGAGTGCCGCAGCTCGACCACGCTATGCTCAAGAGCGCGGAACTGGTCGCGCCGGTGGATCAGCGTCACACTTTTGGCATAGTCCTTCAGGTTGAGCGCCCAGTCGATCGCGCTGTCGCCGCCGCCGATGATCAGCAGCCGCTTGCCGCGAAAGGCGACCTTCTCCTTGACGAAATAGTACACGCCGCGGCCCTCGTACTGTTCGACGCCGGGCGCCGGAATCTTGTTCGGCGAGAACGCGCCGACGCCGGCGGTGATCAGCACCGAGCGCGCGCGGTAGCTACCCTGCGAGGTCGCCAGCTCGATGTCGCGCTCGCCGTGGGCCGTGAGCCGCTGGACCTGCTCCTCGAGGCGCAAGTCGGGGTGGAATGTCATCGCCTGCTCGACCAACTGCTTGACCAGATCGCGCCCGAGGATCTTGGGGAAGCCGGGCACGTCGTAGATAAACTTCTCGGGATAGAGCACCGCCACCTGGCCGCCCGGCTCAGGCAGTGCGTCGATGATCAGCGTGCGCATGCCGCGCATGCCCGCATAGAACGAGGCGAACAGGCCGGCCGGGCCCGCGCCGACGATCACGACGTCGTACATGTCGTCCGCGCCGTTGGGGGCAGCTTGGCGAAGCTCACCAGTCATTGTGCGTCCTCCCTTTAGTGGTCAGTTATCAGTTGCCAGTCGTCAGTTGTGAATTATTATTCGGCACTGACAACTGACGACCTACCGAAATCTGGCCAAAAACCCGCATAGGTTGTCATGCGCTTTGTTTGATGATCTGCAGCATGTCCGCTACGCGGGTGACTTTGACGCGCGGGCGGCCTTGTTCAGCGCCGTGTGCTAGCTCGTACGCGTCGAGCTTCTTCCAGTCGGCGTAGGTCACGTAGTCGGGCTTGCGCGCCTTTAACAGCGCCTCGACCTTGATTGGGTCGCGATTGGCATCGGTGATGCCCGCCAGCACAGGCAGATCCTCGATCATCGCGGCAACGGTCGAAACCGCGTCGGGCTTGTTGGTGCCGATCACGCCCGAGGGGCCGCGCTTGGCCCAGCCGACCGTATACTCGCCCTCGATCGCATCGCCGCTGGTCGAATGGACCACCCGCCCGGCAATGTTGGTAATTGTGAACGAGGCCTCGTCGAACGGCACGCCCCTTAGCGGAACGCCGCGATAGCCCACCGAGCGCAGCACCATGCCCGCGTTGACGGTCTCGAATTCGCCGGTTCCCTTGGCGCGTAGCGCGCCGGTGCCATCTGGTACCAATCGGTTGCGCTCGATCTCCACGGCCGCGACCCGTCCGTTGGCGCCAATGATCTCGACCGGCGAGGCCAGAAAGCACATGCGGATGGTCTTCTCGCCGACCCAGTCGGTTCGCTCGGCATACGCGCGCAGCACCTCGACGTTCTTGGCGGCGATTCTGTCCTCGGCGAGCGCAGCGGCGCTATCGGGATCCAGTTCCATATCGGCCGGATCGATCACGACTTTGACATTATTCAGCTCGCCAAATTCCTTAAGTTCGGCGTTGGTAAACGCCGCCTGGGCTGGGCCGCGCCGCCCCAGCATTACCACCTCGCGCACATTGCTGGCGCGCAACACCGCAAGCGCATAGTCGGCGATATCGGTCTTAGCCAACTCGTCGGGATCGGTCACCAGGATGCGGGTTACGTCCATCGCCACATTACCGTTGCCGACCACCACCACCCGCTCCTGGCTCAGGTCGAACTCCAGGTTGCGATAATCGGGGTGGCCATTGTACCATCCCACAAACGCGGTGGCCGGGTAGCTACACGAGAGATCTTCGCTAGGGATGCCCATACGCCGATCGGTTTGCGCGCCCACAGCATAGACAATCTGATCGTACAGCGGCTTCAGATCTTCATGCATCAGGTCGACGCCGAATGTCACATTGCCAAAGTAGCGCACGCGCGGATCGGCCGCGATCTTGTCGTAGATCCGCGTCACCGCCTTGATCGACTGGTGATCGGGCGCGACGCCCTCGCGCACCAGACCAAACGGCGTCGGGAAGCGGTTGAAGAAATCGATCGAGCAGACTAGGCCTGGCCGCTTCAGCAGCGATTCGGCAGTATAGAAGCCGGCCGGCCCGGCTCCAACAATCGCGACGCGCAGCGGCTGCGCCTCAGTTCCTAACAATTGGGCCACGAGCTTATTCCCTTCTGCGTAAATACTGTTTCAGAAGTCGTTCATCAGCATGCGCGAATCAATGGCCATAAGATGCAGTTTGTGACATGCTGAACAGAGTGTTAGCGATAATCTATCATGGGCTAACAGCAGTGTCAAAGCATACGGGTCCGCAAAACTGATGTAACGCTTTCAGCCCTTCATCCGTCTGTCATACTATATTCGCACACTCTGGCAGAACTGCCACGATATAGACAACTGAGGTTGAGCAGTGACTAATCAAGAATACGCCACCGCTGAGATGCTTTCGAGCATCGGAATCACGATCGCGCAGCACCCTAAGACCAACCAAGGTTGGGGTTGGTCAATACAGAACGACAAAATCATCCGCGACTGGGAAGGACCATATTCGACGCCGGCTTACGCGGCGGTGGCCGCCCTCGCTTGGCTGGTCGAGTACGCGCGCAAGGGCTTGCTCTGCCACCACATTCATACTGAACCGATCGACGACGATCTGATGGTGCCGTGGCTGAAGGCATTTGAAGAGCGAGCCCACCAATAGCTGAGTAGCGGCTATACCGGCGGCCACGGAATATTGCGCCCCGGCCCTGGGTCGGGGTGCTTGCCTGTCGCGACCAAGCGGTCGAGGCGCCTGAGTAAGGCCCGCAGCTCATCGGGCGCAAGCAAGCTCTCGAACATCGCGATCATGCTGCTGCCGGGGTGGAGATTGCTGCGCAGCGCCCGCAGATCATCCAGAATATCCGGGCGCAGTGGAGTGCCGGCATAATCCCACAAAACCGTGCGCAGCTTGGAGTCGGCGTGGAAACAAATGCCATGGTCGATCGCCCATAGCCGGCCATCGTTGCCCTTCAGACAGTGCCCGCTCTTGCGATCCGCGTTGTTGGCCAGCACATCGAACACCGCCAGCCGTTCGATCGCAGTGTCATAGCCGCCCTCTTTCTGCATCGTAAAGAGGTGTGCGTCTTGATCGGCGTCGATAAACAGCTGCACCGAGCCAATGCCATACGGTCCATCGCGCAGCACCGTCGGCGGCACCAGCGACCAGCCAAGCGCGGCGCTCAGCAGGTAGGCCGCGACCTCGCGTTGGCAGAGCGTACCACGTGGGAAATCCCACAGCGGGCGCTCGCCACGGCGCGGCTTGTACACCGCCAAACCCTGTAAGCCATCGCTGCGCACGGTGCTGAGCAGTGTATAATTGCTGCTCCACGGCAGCATTCCTTGCACATCCATGTCGCCCTGCGCCAGCAGCGTGAGCACATCAGCGACGTTCAGTTCATTTGACTGGTTATCTGTCATTGTATCGTGCGTAGTACGTAGTGCGTAGTACGGGCGCGATATATCGCGTCCCTACGCACTACGCACTACATAGAGATCGATCTTTTGGCACTTGTCGAATCAGTTCATCTGCGGACAAAAATGGCCGGTGGCGTCGATCGGGCGGCCGCAATTGCCGCAGATCTTGCGCCCCCTGGCGACGACGCGGGTCGCATGATCGCTCAGCGCGCGCATTTGCTGGCGGGTGGCCGAGAAACGCGCGGTTGGCGCTTCTTCGCCTTCATCTTCGACCGTGCCCTGCATCACCAGAATAACCAGATCGCGATCCGCGTCGTAGCCAAGGCCCATCTGGGCAATACGGAAACGCGACTCAAGCGGCTCCTCTAGGCTCATATCGCTAGCCAAAATCAAGGTATCGTCGCTCGACGAGAGCAATGGATTCTTCTCGGCCAGATCTTCGAGCAGTTGATTGATATGCAATCCCAGCGCGCGAACTTGCTCCTTCTCGCAGATCAACGATACTAACTCGCGGTCGCGGCGGGCTTGGATGTAAAATACGCGGCGTCCGGGCTCGCCAATTGCATGCGCGGTGATGCGCGTCACCGGGTCCAAATCATATGTATATTCAGGCATGATCCCCTTGAGTCCTTAAGATCTCTGCGAGCTCCAGCGTGGGCGGTTGTTCGCCCCACCGGCTCCAAAATCATCTGCGAGCAAACGTCCCGTCCTACACAGTTGCCTGATGTTCGTTTGGCGGGATTTCAGGCGTCTCAACGCCATTCGATGATCCGGGTTCTATATCCGGCATACCCTGAGCGGGTTGTTCGGCCAATGCTTCCTCCGTCATCCCAGCGCGCGCCGCTTGCGCCGCAGCAGCTTCGGACGACACCACAGCCGGCTCGGCCGTAGGCACGGCAGCAGTCGGCGAAACATGCGCTTCTGGCGTAGCCGGCGCTTCCGCCGTAGTCTCTGCGGGCGGCTGCGCGGGCCTCGGCTTGAGATGCTCCAGCGACCCAGTATCATTGTAGGCCAGCAGCCGCGGCCCCATGCGCGTGAAAAATACCGCGCTGACCGAGCACGGACTGATCTCCAAACGCTGGAACAGATCTATATGCATGCCAATATAGTACGCCAGCGCCAGCTTGATAATATCGGCATGCGAAACCACGGCGATGATGCCCTTGGGATGCTGCGCCCGCAGAGCGTCGAGCGTGGCGACCATACGCATCTGAGCTTCGCCGAGCGTTTCACCGCCGGGGAAGCGCGTGCCGCTCGGATAGAACTGCACGCCCGGCCATAGCTCATGCTTATACAGCTCCTTCAGCTCAGCGCCCTGCCACTCGCCATATTTCACCTCGCCCAGGCCCTCGACGAGGCGCAGTGGCATGCCGCGCGGCCCGGCGATCGCCTGAGCGGTCTCGACAGTGCGGTCGAGCGGGCTGGTGTAAATCGCGTCGATCGGTAGCGCGGCCAGGCGCGCCGACAGCGCGGCGGCCTGCTGGCGGCCATCGTCGTTCAGGTGCACACCTGGTGTCCAGCCGGCTAGCCGACCGTGAACCCAATCATTCGTTCCATGGCGAATCAGTAGCAGCAGCGTCACAAAAGCTCCTTTGGCATAACATCAGCGCACCAAATATGATACCACAACTTCTGGCGGCATGGCGGCTGCGCTGCGCGGCGTGCGGGTGGTATGGTATAATCGCTAACATGCAACGCTTCGACTTCAAAACCTTCATCCTCATCCTTGGCGCAGCCTTGTTGGGCGCGGTTTGGGCGATCTACAATCGCGGGCTCGTTCCCAGGCTCGGCAACGAAGATCAGCTGCGCGCACAGACGTGGGTAATCTTCGCTACGCCATTCGCCACGTTCTGGGGCTGGTTCGTCGCACGGCGCGGCGAGCGGCTGTGGGCCGCGGCGGTCTGCTTCTGCATCTATTTTTTTGCGCCGTTCGTGGCTGCCCGCTACGAGTCGTGCGCGGTGGTCTGGGCGCATTATGGGCCACTGGGCTGCTTCACTGCTACCAACGAAGCCCGCGACATCGCAAAGCAGGCCGGCCATGTGATCTATTTCCAGGCGATTGTGATCATTCATCTGCTGGCGGCGATCGCCGTAGCTTTGCGGCGCGCCCTGAGTCGTAGTACAATTCAAACACGACTTCCCCACGCTGAGGGTGAACCTTCGAAATTGTAAATTGTAAATTCCAGATTGCAGATCAACTTCATTCAATTTACAATCTACGATTTGCAATGTTCTGCCACCCGCGATCGCTGGCACGGATAAGGAGATTCGCATGCCTAATGCGACGCACGCCGGCATTCGCGAGCGGCTCGATGCAGATGAGCACGAGCGGCTTTCGCCATTGGCGGCCTTCAGCGACGCCGCCACGCGCGATCGGCCAGAGGAAGATTCGCCGGTTCGCACGCGGTTTCAACGCGATCGCGACCGTATTTTGCACTCCAAGCCATTCCGCCGGCTTAAGGATAAAACACAAGTCTTTATTGCGCCACTCGGCGATCATTATCGCACCCGGCTGACGCACACGCTCGAAGTCACTCAGATCGCCCGAACAGTGGCGCGCGCGCTTCGGCTGAATGAAGATCTGGTCGAGGCGATCGGGCTGGGCCATGATCTGGGCCACACGCCGTTTGGCCACGCGGGCGAGGCAGCGATCTCGCATGTGCAGGGCCATTCATTCCGCCACAACGAGCAAAGCCGGCGCGTTGTCGAGGTGATCGAGCGAGATGGCCAAGGGCTGAACTTGACCTATGCGGTGCGCGAGGGCATCTATCTACACTCCAAGGCGCGCCGCGACATCATGGCGACCGCCTGGGGCGTGGCAAGCACACTCGAGGGGCAGATCATCAAGATCGCCGACTCGATCGCCTATATCAACCACGACATCGACGATGCGCACCGCGCCGGGCTGCTGAATGCCGCCGACCTGCCGCGCAACGCCGTGGCGGTGCTGGGCGAAACGCATGCCGAGCGCATCAATACAATGGTCTGCGACTTGATCGATTTCAACTGGTGGGCTAGCGGTGTGGGCGCGCCGCCCGATCCGCCGCTGCTGGCCATGAGCGCACATATTCTGCAGGCGACCAACGAGTTACGCGAGTATATGTACCAGCACATCTATCTCGACTCGCGAGCCAAAGCCGACGATTCTAAAGTGCGCGCGATGATCGAGATGCTGTATCAGCACTTTATCCAACACCCCGAGCAGATTCCGGCCGATCTGCTGCGGATCAACCAGGCACGCAGCGAGCCAATCGAGCGCGCCGTGATCGACCATATTGCCGGCATGACTGATCGGTACGCGATCAAGCTGTTCAACGACCTGTATGTGCCAAGAACCTGGAGTTCATAACATTGTAAATTGTAGTCGCCTCAATCTACAATGTGCAATTTACAATTTACAATTTACAATATGTCAAGTGTTACCGACACAATCAAAGAGCGCATCGATATCGTCGACTTCATCTCGGCGTATGTGTCGCTGCGCAAAGCTGGCCGCAATTTCGTCGGCTTTTGCCCGTTCCACCCGAACTCGCGCACGCCGGCGTTTACGGTCTTTCCCGATACACAGAGCTATCACTGCTTTGGCTGCAAGGCATCGGGCACGGTTTTCGACTTCCTGATCCAGCGCGAGGGGCTGGAGTTCAAGGACGCGCTCGAGCAACTGGCCAAGCGCGCTGGCGTGCAGCTCAAGGAGCGTACCGAGCAGGATGAACAGACCGACCGCCAGCGCACGCGCCTGCTAGAGATTCATGCGGCCGCCGCGACGTTCTTCCACCATGTGCTGGTCAAATCGCCCAAAGGCGAGCTGGCCCGCGCCTATGTCGCCAAGCGCCGGATCGATCAGCCGACGGTTGAGGCGTTTCAGCTGGGCTACAGCGCCGATGATTGGAGCGCGCTGCTGTCGTATCTGACCGATCGCAAGGGTTTCGAGCCCGAGGAGATCGCGGCGGCCGGTCTGGCCATCCAGCGCGAAAACGGCGGCTACTACGACCGCTTTCGCGGCCGGCTGATGTTCCCGATCCGCGATGCAAAAGGCGAGATCATCGCGTTTGGCGGCCGCGCGCTCGGCGATGCACAGCCAAAGTACATGAATTCGCCGCAGACGCCATTGTTCGACAAAAGCCGCGTGCTGTACGGGCTCGACTTGGCGCGCGAGGCGATTCGCTCGAACGACGCGGTGGTGATCGTCGAAGGGTACGTCGACGTCATTATCGCGCACCAGTACGGCTTCCGCAATGTCGTCGCGCCGCTTGGCACCGCGCTCACCAGCGAGCATGTCGGCGTCGTGAAGAAGCTGGCGCGCACAGTCTACCTTGCGCTCGATGCCGACGCGGCCGGTGTGAAGGCTACGCTGAAGGGCTTGCAGACCCTTCAAGAGAACCTGGATGGCCACGAGGTGCCGGTGCCGACTCCGCAGGGCTATATTCGCTGGGAGCGCGAGCTCGACGCGGTGATCAAGATCATCGCAATGCCCGACGGCAAGGACCCCGATGAGGTCATCCAGTCTAATCCGGACGAGTGGCGCGCGCTGGTCGCCGGTGCGAAACCAGCTATGGATTTCTATATCACGGCGCTCACCAGCGATCTCGATCTACAGAGCGGCAAAAGCAAGGCCGAGGCGGTCGCCCGCTTGGCGCCATTACTCGCGCAGATCGCAAATCCAGTCGAGCAGGCGCACCATATTCAGCAAATCGCGCGTTTAATACAAGTAGAAGAACAGATTATCCGCCAGACACTGCCGAGACCGGAACGTAAATCCCACCGGCCACAGCCAGCCGCGCTCAAGGGCACCACCGCCAGCCAGGAAGATCACATGTTGGGCTGGCTTCTGCGTTACCCTGCGGCGCGTACAGCGGTACAAGAGAAGATCAGGCGCGACCTTTTACCTTTCCCGCTCGTCGGAGATAGTATTCAGGGCACGCTGTTGGAATTATTTGAGCGGATCGAGAACCGTGCAATCTGGCAAGCCTGGCAAGCGCAACCGCCGGGAACAAATCCAGTCGAATGGGTTGAAACACTCAGCGAACCGCTCAGGGAACAGGCCGAGCGCGTGCTTGGCCTGGATATCCCACACCCGCAGGCTTATCGGTATGTGAACGATGCGCTGGAATGTGCTAGAATGCTGCAACTCGATCTCGCACGTCGCTGGAAGAATCGCATCGTTCACGAAGTGACCAGCGCGGCGGAAGAAACTGAGCAGGTAGCGGCGCACGAACGACTGGCTCAGATGATTGATTACATCAATACTATCAACGTTCCTAAACGCAGTTCGGCCTACGACAAAGATCTGCATAGTCTATACACGGTCTGAGAGAGCGCTGCTATGGAGAAACATAAGGACGCCATGATCGACGATGACGAGATGACTTTCGACGACCTCGGCGAGGAAGAAGCGCCAAGCCAGCAGGAGCCGGAGGAAGATCCGAATACGATTGCGAGTCTGCAGGATCTGATCGCGCTCGGCAAACAGCGCGGCTTCGTCACCGAAGGCGAGATCTTGCAACTGGTGCCCAACCCCGAGACCGATGTCGACAAGCTCGAGGAGATTCAGCGCGCGCTCAGCCAGGCCGGCATCGGCACCCGCGACGAGCTCATCGCGGGTGGCGCCGAGGTCGAGGGCATGTTCGATGAAGAGGCCGATCTCGAAGATGGTCTCAACGTCGACGGCATCAGCGTGAACGACACCGTGCGGATGTATCTGCGCGAGATTGGCCGCGTCCCACTGCTGACCGGCCGCCAAGAGACCGACTTGGCGCAGCGAATCGAGATCGGCGAATACCTGACTGCCTACAAGGTCCAGCGCGGCGTCGATTGGGATCGGCCTCAGGTGCCCGAGATCGGCGCCGAGATGTACGGCCGCTTTCAAAAGAACTGGCCGGTCGTCCACGACGCGCTCGGTCTGCTCTACGCCGCGGCCGATCTGCCGGTTCCTAAGCCAATCACCTATGGGATGGTGCGCGATATCCTGACATTGCAGGATAAGCTGACCTTTGAGTTGCGCCAGGGCTACGACCGGCGCCGGCTCGACCTGGCCAAGCAGCACCGCCTGACCGCCGAGCAATTCGACCAATCGATCGCCCATACGATGATTATCTATGAGCTGCTGCCGCGCGATCTTCAGCAACGCCTGCTCAATGGCGGCGAGTGGCCGTCGGCGCAAGATGTTCATGACTCGCTCAAAGCCCACCGCGACCAGCTCTGGCGCGAATGGACCACGGCTATCGAATCCGGCAAGGCCGCGCGCGAATACCTGACTGAGGCAAACCTGCGCCTGGTCGTGTCGGTCGCTAAGAAATACATCGGCCGCGGCCTGCAGTTGCTCGACCTGATCCAAGAAGGGAATGTCGGGCTGATCCGCGCGGTCGAAAAGTTCGACTATCGCAAAGGCTTTAAGTTCTCGACCTACGCGACCTGGTGGATTCGCCAGGCGATCACCCGCGCGATCGCCGATCAGGCGCGTACCATCCGCATCCCGGTGCACATGGTCGAGACGATCAACCGGCTGATGCGCGAGAGCCGGCGCATGCTTCAGGAGCTGGGCCGCGACCCGAGCGACGAAGAGCTGTCCAAGGTGATGGGCATTCCGGTCGAGAAAGTGCGTTCAATTCGCAAGACCTCGCTGGAACCCGTGTCACTGGAGACGCCGGTCGGCCAGGAGGAAGACAGCCAGCTTGGCGACTTCATCGAAGACTCGAAGGTGCTGGCGCCATCCGACGCGGCCAGCCATCAGATGCTGCGTGAGCAGGTCGAACAGGTGCTTAACCAGCTGACCGAGCGCGAGCGGCGCGTGTTGCAGCTGCGCTTTGGCTTGGAAGACGGTCATAGCCGGACGCTCGAGGAGGTTGGCAAAGAATTCGGCGTCACGCGCGAACGCATCCGCCAGATCGAAGTCAAGGCGCTCCGCAAGCTGCGCCACCCACGCCTGGGTAAGAAGCTACGCGATTACCTTGAATAAAGTTGAGAATTGAGCATTGAGAATTGAGAATAGCGCTCTGGTTGCAGCCCTCATCCCGATCGCTTCGTCAACGCGACACCAGAGGAACAAGCGTACGCAAGCTTACGCAGCCAGCGCCTGACAGAAGCGTACGGCGTTTTGAGCGACCTCGCGACCCGCAGTGCGTACAACCGCGGGCAGCATATGCGGCCATCCGGTGCCCGCTCACCGCGACCCAGCACGCCGGCCCAGCAGCGCGACCACCAGGCCGAGCTCTACGATCAGGCGATCGCCCACCTCAATTCGGGGCGCTTGCTCCAGGCGATTGGGACGCTGCGCCAGTTGCAGCAGATCAACCCATTCTACCGCGATAGCGCCGAGCTGCTTACCGCGGCTGAGGCTCAGTTCAACCACCGTCCCAAGCTGCCGGCGCGCAATCGGCTGCGGTCGCTCATGATCATTAGCGGCATTATCGCGGTAGTGGCGATCGTCACAATCGCGGCGTGGGCGCTGAACGCACGCTTTATCAGCGTGAGCCGGGCGATCAACGGTGCCACGTCGGTCGCGATTGCCGCGACCAAACCACCGACCCACGCGCCCGAACCAACCGCCGCTCTGGTGCCAACGGCTGAGCCAGCCGCCAGCGCGCCAACCGAACTGCCCACGCCTGAGCCAAGCGTTGCGCTGACCGAGGCACCGACCGCGGCGCCAACCGTGGCGCCGATCGCGGCACCGACCGCGGCGCCGACCGCGGCACCGACCGCGGCGCCGACCGAGGTACCAACCACCGCGGCCGAACAAGGCGCGGTGCTCCTAGCAGACGCGTTCGACGGCTCCGGCTGGGCCGATGTTCGCGGCCCAAGCTGGCGAGTCGGCTACCAGGGCCGGCGTTACCACATCAGCAGCGACGCAGGCAACGGCCCGATCTGGAGCTTCCGCACCGGGCCGGATAAGGATGTCAGCATTGGATTCGACCTACAAGTAACCAGCGGCGAAGGCGGCGTGCTCGCCCGTTTTCTTGATGCTGGCAACTATCTAAGTGTCGTGATTAATCCGAGCCAAACGAGCTACCGGATCGAGCAGCAGAGCGGCGGCGCGACGAATGTGCTGTCGGGCGGGCAGAGCGAGGCGATCAAGATCGGCGCCGAGGCGATCAATCGGCTGGTGATACGGCTGCGCGGCAACCACATTCAGGTCTTCGCCAATGGCCAGCAGCTCGCCGAGACCGACGCAACCAACGCCCCCGATACCGTGCGCTACGGGCTGTTGGTGATCGCTAAGGAGACCGCCGCCGAGGCGTTCTTCGATAATCTGGAGATTCGCGCGCTCGAATAAGTATGGTATGATGCCGACTGGAAATCAGCAGCTTACAAAGGCGTATCGATGAATACTCGTATCGTCGCAACCTTCTCGATCGTCGCGCGCGACCCAGAGAGTGGTGACTTAGGCGTGGCCGTTGCGTCGAAGTTCTTAGCGGTTGGCTCGGTGGTACCGTGGGCACAGGCCGGCGCCGGCGCCGTGGCAACCCAAGCCTCGGCCAACATGAGCTACGGGCCGCGCGGGCTGGCGCTGATGAGCGCGGGAACCCCAGCCAACGCAGCGCTCGAAGCGCTGCTCGCAGATGATCCAGACCCCGCACATCGCCAGGTCGGCATGGTCGATGCACATGGCGGGGCGGCAGCACACACCGGCGCGGCCTGCTTCGATTGGGCGGGCCATGTCGTCGGTGATGGCTTCACGGTGCAGGGTAATATTCTGGCCGGCCCGCGGGTTGTCCAGACCATGGCAATGGTCTTCGGCAACCAGCGCGGCGAGCTGGCTGAGCGGCTGGTGGCGGCGCTCCAGGCCGGCGACGCCGCTGGCGGCGACCAACGCGGCCGCCAATCCGCGGCGCTGTATGTGGCGCGTGCCGGCGGCTCCTATGGCGGCCTGCTCGACCGCTACATCGACCTGCGCGTCGACGATCACGCCGAGCCGACCAAGGAGCTCCAGCGGCTGCTCAAGCTGCATCGCTTCTACCTGACGCCACCGCGCGAAGCCGAGCTACTGCCGATCGACGGCCCGCTCGCGCGTGAGCTCCAGGCGCTGCTCAAGCGCGCCGGCTACTACTACGGGCCAATCACCGGCGCGTACGACGCGGCCACGCGTAATGCGCTGGAGCGGTACGGCGGCGTCGAGAATCTGGAGGAGCGGCTGATTAGCCCAACCAAGATCGACCCACAGGTGTTGGCGTATATGCGCGACAAAATTCGGCAGGAGTAAACTCCACGATATATCGCTCCGAAAAGCTCATCCGCCGCAGCTAAACCATGTCATACCCCCAACATCATTCTGTACCGCGTGGGCATGCACTCAAGCATTTCATCTGCGGCAGCATTCTTTTTTTCATCATCCTGGCCGCCTGCACACCCGCACCTGGCGCACCAACTGGCGCTCTACCCGCGATCACCGCTCAGAGTGGCCGGCTGCACTCTGGTGGGAGCGAATTCGAGGTGCACGGCGTCAACTACATCCATCCGAGCAGCGCCGATCTCACTACATGCGCCGCGCTTCAGTTTGGCGCCGACGCCAACTGCCCATGGGAGCTCGCGCCGATCGCCGCCGATTTCGACAAGCTGCGCGCGCAGGGTGTGAACACGGTGCGAGTATTCTTGAACTACTATGTCTTCGGCGGGGCGCGCGCGGCCAACCCGAACTACAATATAGCGCAGCCGCTGGCGCATCTCGACACGCTGATCGCCGAGGCCGGCAAGCGCAACATGTATGTGCTGCCGGTGCTGCTGGCCAAATATCCGCAGGATCGCTTCAGGACCGAAGATTACGCGCTGGCGCTGGACTTGCATGTGCGCCCGGTCGTGCAGCATCTGGCCGGCAAGCCAGGGCTGCTGGCATGGGACCTTTTCAACGAGATCGACCTGGGCGGGCCGGTTGACCAGCGCTGCTGGGATTGGGACAATGCCGACTTTGCGGCGTGTTTCCCGCTGGCGAATGAGCGGCTGCATTTCATCAAAGCCATTCACGACGAAGTCAAACGGCTCGACCCGGATCGGCTCACGACCGCGAGCCTGGGCTTCGGCAAAAACTACTTTCGCCCTGAAAAGGCCGACTTACGGCTGGCCGATGTCGTCGATATCTTCTCGTTTCACTATTACGACGACGACCCCTACGACAGCGGGCGCTATGCCGCGCACTGGTACTACGGCAAAGGCTTCCCCGCCGACCTGCGCCACGCGCTCGACGAGTTGCACGCGCTGAATCTTGATAAACCAATCATCGTCAGTGAGCTGGGCTTCCCAACCGGCCCAGATGCCAAGCGCACCGCCGCCGATCTCCAGCGCGACCTGCGGATTGGCTTTCAGATCGCGCGCGACGAGCGCACCAGCGGCGTGGTGCTGTGGCCGTTCCAAACCGATTATGCCCAGGTGCCAGGCGATCTCTTTAGCCGTTAGGCGTTCTGTTAGAAAAAGAATCCATGAATGAAGAACGCAAAATCTTTGTCGCTTCTGATTCGGGTATCTCTATCCGATCTTTCAGGGATATCTCCAACGCGCTCGACGCATGTATCGGCGCGAAGGGCCTCATCCTCAGCGAGGCAGATCTAGCACCAGAATTTTTCGACCTTCGCAGTGGGTTGGCGGGCGAGCTTTTCCAGAAGTTTACGAACTATCGGATACGATTAGCGATTGTTCTAGCAGACCCCAACGCCTATGGTGAGAGATTCAGCGAACTGGTATACGAGCATCGATCTCACAATATGATTCGCTTCGTTCGCTCTGAAGATGACGCGAGAGCTTGGTTATGCTCATAGCGCAGTTATCTGTGAACCGTGTGCCACCTAACAGCCTGCGCATCAGTCGCCGCTCCTACGCGTTGGGCCTTGATAGATCGGGAAAATATCGTTCAAAATCGCTGTGGAAATGACCCTTACATCCATGCGCTTTTTACGGCTTACTGAGGCCGAGCCGCTCGCGCACTTGCTGAGTACTGTAGCGCGTTTGTTCTTGCGATCGCTCGCGGAGCAGTTGCATCAGGGCGGCATTTTGGCGTGTACGGGCGACCTCATCGGCGAAATCGTCATCTTCTGCGGCTGCATCCGTGACAGAAGTGAGCAGAAAGACTTTGCCGTTCGGTAGTCGCAGTAGTACCCCTCTGCGTCGGCCAGATCGAGAAGATCTTCAACAGGTTGGGCAATGGTTGTCAACTCAATTGTTCTCATAGCATATATGCCTTTCCACGAATGTAGAGTGTGTTGTGTTCTTTCCATCCCACCGCCTTCACGAGCACTAACGTAATCACCGCGTCCACATCATAGAACACCCGATAGCGACCGATGCGCAGTTCCCATGCGGCGAGCAGGTTCGGATCCAGCACCTTCCGGTTGCGCGTTTCCAAACTAGGCTCATATATCAACCGATCGTCAATCGCATCGACGATCAACGCTTGCTCGTATTTTCTGAAGTAGGCAATATCGCCCTCGGCGCTCGCCGTATATTCAATCGTGTAGGCATCGTCCTAAAGTGTACGCTGTGCTGCCCCGCTGCTTGATTAGACCACAGCGAATTTCTTATCGTTCCTTCGATGCCGTTCGCGCGCCACGCGAAAACACCACTTCACAAAATAGCGAATTACCTGTACCATGCGAACCAGCACCGCCTCTGAAAATGCTTGGAGCAGCTATGTTCACCAACTATGCGCTATTTGATATTCGGATTCGCGGTTCCGGCCCCGAGCGCTATGATGTCGACGTGCAGAGCGCGCTTGGCGGCGATGCGCGCGGCGAGTTCGTCTCACCGGCCGGCGACCCGAGTTTCCAGCAGCAGATCAAACGCTTGCAGGCGCTCGATACCGACGAGGAGCTGCTGATCGAGATCGGGCAGCGCTTGTTCCAGGCATTATTCGTGGGCGGCATCAAAGAGGTCTATACCCGCAGCCAGGGGCGGCTGAAGCCCGATCAAGGTCTGCGGCTGCGCTTTACGATCGACCCGGCGCAAACCGAGCTGGCCAGTTTACCGTGGGAATTTCTGTATGATCCCGACCAGGGGCCAATGGTGCTGCTCGACGCGCCGATCGTGCGCTACCTAGCTCAGCAATCGGCGCCGCCTGTGCTTGAATCGCCATTGCCGCTGAAGGTGTTGCTGACTGGTGCGGTCACGCCTCCGGAGGCGGATGTCGAACGTGAAATAGAGGAAGTGCGCGCCGCGCTGCAAGAACTGGAGCAAAGCGGCCATGTGAAAATCCATGTTGAGGAGCACCTGACCCGCACGAAGCTTCAGCGGCTGCTACGCGAAGGCTTCCAGATCTGGCACTTCGCCGGGCATGGCGGGTTGAGCCGCGATAAAAGAAGCAGCGCGCTGGTGCTCGAGGATAACAGCGGCGACGCTGACTCACTCAGCGCGATCGAGCTGGGTATTTTATTGAACCGCAGCGGCCTCCAGCTGATCCTACTCGACGCCTGCAACAGCGCCGAGCTGACGACCGCGCCCTATCGAAGCATCGCGCCAGCACTGATCCGCGCGCAGGTCGGCGCGGTGGTGGCCATGCAGTTCAAGGTGCCGACCGAGGCCACCCGCCCATTCGCGGTCGAGTTTTACCGCGCGCTGGCCGAAGGCTTCCCGATCGACGCGTGCGTGACCGAGGGCCGCAAGGCGGTGATGGCCGCCACCGGGCTGTACAACCCCGACTGGGGCATTCCAGTGGTGTATACTCGCGCGCCGGACGGCCGGTTGTTCGCGCCGCCCGCCGCTCCAGCAAAGCCCAATGCACCGGCGGAGCAGGGAGGTGGGATCAATTTTACCCTTGGAAGCGGCAATATACTGTCGGATTCAAATGTAAAGTTCCACAACGTGGCGAATAATATCGTCAGCGACAATACGTTTGGAAGCGGCGGACAAGATGTTGAAGACGAACGGATCGAAAGGCTGCGTGAACTCATCAGAGCCAACCGCCGGCGTCTGAATCAGCGGCAGCTTCAAGCCGCAAAGTATGGCATTGGCGCAGATCCGGCCATTACGATCGAGATCGAAGACCTAACTCGTGAAATTGCCAAATTAGAACGTGAGCTACAAAAACTCGGCGGGTAATATTCAATCGTTCATCCTCCATGCCAATCGCTCACAATCAACTAACCATGAGCCATGACCTATCACCCATCACCCATCATCTCGCACGTCTCGCCTGATCACTTGGCAACCCGATCGCTCCCCGCAATCACGACAATATCGGCCTCGGTCGTGACGCCTGGGGGTGCGCCCTGGCGTAGCTCGGCCTTGAGCAGCCTGGCCAGGCGCTGGCTAGTGCGCGGCTTGCCGGTCACATCGTAGACGATTGTCGTGGCCGCGTCGGTCGCTGGCGCGTTGCCGGCCGGGGTCATCGTGAAGCCGGCCTGATCAAGCTCAAGCGATACGCGCCCGGCCAGGCCAGAGCTCTCGGTGCCATTCAGCACCTGCACGGTTGCCTGTTCGGCCGCTTCGCTCGGCCGCGTCAGAAACGCGTCCACCACGGCGCGCACGTCGTTGGGGTCCCAGATCAAATCCGAGCCCTCCTCACGATAGTTCGGCGCCGTCTCGGGGCTGAGCCGAGTCTGGCCGATCTGATCGGGGCTCAGGCCGCTGGCGATCCAGATCAGGCCGGCCAATGTGTCGAGCCGGGCGATCGGCAGCGTGGTCTCGACCGTGCCGTCGACACTGCCGAGCAGCTTTGGAGCCAGCAGCACCTGGCCCAGCGTACCGCGCTCACGAATTTTGGCGGCAATCGCGCGCAGTACCTGCTGCTGCCGCTCGGCGCGACCGAAATCGCTGTCGGAATGGCGCGTGCGGGCATAGATCAGCGCGCGCTGGCCATCCATCTGCTGCACGCCGGGCTGGAACTCGATTCGCGTAATGCCGAAATCGGGTGTTGGGTACTCGTCGTCGACGATCGCGCGCGGCACGTCGATCGAAATGCCGCCGAGCGCGTCGATCAGGCCGGCGAAGCCATCGAAATTGATTTGCGCGATCGCATCGATACGCTGGCCGCGCTGAGGGAGCTGGAGCAACTGCTCGACTGTTTGAGCCACCAGGGCCATGCCGCCTTCGTGTGGCGTTGCGCCGGGGCCGTAGAGGGTCTCGGCGGTCGCGTTGCCCTGGCCATAGGCAGTGTTGATCTTGCTCTCGCCGAGGCTGGGAATAGTCGCCCGCGTGTCGCGTGGGATCGAGAGCATGCTGGCCCAACGCCCATTCGGATCGAGGTGTAGCACGATCAGGGTATCGCTGCGCACGCCTTCCTCGGGATGATCCGGACGCTCGTCGACACCAACAATCAGCAGGTTTGTCCCGCCGAGTAGTGGCGAGGCGATTGGCGGGTTCGGTCGCACATCTCGCACGACGATCTGCGACGCAACCGAATGGATCTGGATGTACAGCACCCCCAGGCCAACCAACCCAAGCACAAGCAGGCCGAGCAGGACGCGGCGCACCAGCCGCCAAGTCGAGCGGCGGCGCACCGGCTGAGGCGCGCGCGGGGCCGGGCGCGGTTGATCTTCACGCCGGCGCGGCATGGCAATTGTTTCACCAGTATAGGCGGTCCCGGCCGGGCGCGGCGGGCGGGGTCGATCCGAATTACTCATGTTCTCAACCTTCAAACCTTCCTACATAAGCCAGTATAGCATACTGGGCTCACAGGCCGCTGATATGCACCTGCAAGCAAAATGAAGCACGATCGGCAATTCGTGGCACGCTGCTTGCTCTATAGAAAGTGTCACGATATGATGGCACGCCGATCACATAGTTGATCGGCAAGGGGGCAATCCACCGCCCCGGACGCCAGAGGTCCGGTGGGCGGGCACAAACCTAAAGGAGAGGAAGACCATGATCAACTTCATTCTGTGGCTGCTGTTTGGCGCGTTGGTCGGCTGGCTCGCAAGCATCGTGATGCGGACGGATGCGCAGCAAGGGGCGCTGCTGAATATTGTCGTCGGCATCGTCGGCGCGTTCATCGGTGGATTCCTGTTCAACTTGCTCGGCGGCAACGGCGCAAACATCAACAACAACAACTTCAGTCTCGGCGCGTTGCTGGTGTCGTTCGTCGGCGCGGTCGTGCTTCTAGGGATCATCAATCTGGTGCGGCGCGGCACTGTACGTTAGCGGCAAGCCGATTGACTCTTAGCGGCTGGCTATTCGCCAGAACCGCTGATTAATCAAAGCTGGGCCATACTTGTAGCTAAGTCTACGAGTATGGCTCGCTTAGCGTTTCCAGGCTGTGGTCATCTTTTTGTTATATGGGTATACTATACTGAGTTCAGCTTGGCGAGCGAGCGGTTCGCCCGCCGACCGCAGCATCTATAGCGTCAAGGAGTATTCATGGTTTCCTCTCGATCGAAAACGATCTTGATCGAACAGCTGCACGAACTTTCGATCGATACAACGTACCTGCTACCGATAGAATCGCATACACTTCCGGCTCAACACCCGAAACGAAATCCGCTTGATCCCCCACGGCTCACCTACACGCCCTCCTGGTTCGCGCTTGGCGCGGCCGCCGCCGCGCTTGGCGGGCTTGGGCTGCGCCAGTTGGGCTGGGGGGCGGCCGCAGGCGCGGGCGTGTTGGGGGCAGCGGTCATGGCCTATATGACGCGCTTTGAGCCGGCGCATCCTAGGCTTGAGCATGTCACGTTGCGTTTGCCAACGCTGCCACGCGAGCTCGATGGGCTGCGGATCGGGCAGATCACCGACACGCACCTGGGCGCCAAATACACCACCCGCAATCTCATCTGGGCGATCGAGCAGATCGAGCGCGCGCAGCCGGAACTCCTGGTGATAACCGGCGACATGGCCGGCAAGCGCAAGAGCATCCCCGAGATTGCGGCGCTGTTTGGCCGGCTGCGCGCGCCGCTGGGTATCTACGCTATCCCTGGCAACCACGATTATTGGGAGGGGCTCGCCGATATCAACGCGGCGCTTTCGGTGGTCGGCATCCCATTGCTCCTGAATCAGAATCGCCGGCTGCGTTGGAACGGCGCCGACTTTTGGCTCGCCGGTGTAGACGATGTTTGGGACGGTGATCTCGACTTTGCCGCCGCGCGCGCCGGAATACCAACCGACGCCTTCACAATTTTGCTGGCGCATGCGCCCGACGTCGCCGATGAGGCCGCCGAGCATGGCTTTGCGCTCCAGATTTCCGGGCATACACACGGCGGGCATCTGCGGCTGCCAGCGTTGGGACCATTCGCGCGCCCGCGCTTTGGCATGCGCTATGTCATGGGCCATTATCAGATCGGCGCGATGCAATTGTATGTCTCGCGCGGCCTGGGCGGCGAGGCGCTGCGGCTGTTCTGCCGCCCCGAAGCGACGATCTTTACCTTGCGCCAATGAAACCTGTCACGTCGGCGGCGGGACTAATCCTATCAGTGCGTTGACGCCTTGCCGCCGACGTGACAGGTTTGGGAATACCCTTATCGCCGCAGCAAGCCGCGGGCGCGATATGCCTCGGCCGCCTCGCGCACCAGCGCGGCGCTTTCCGGGGCTTGATGCAGCTGTGCCAAGCGAGTAGCCAGCTCGATCAGCTCGTCGTACGAGGCACGCCCGGGGCGGAGCAGTTCATACATTCGCAGTATATCGGCGTTTGGCACGCTGGTGAGCTCAGCCGCACGCGTCAGGTTGGCGGCAAGCTGCGAGTAGCCGGCCTGGCTGGCAATCGCCGCCTGCGCGCGCAATGTCTCGGCGTCGATCTGGATGTCGGCGATCTCAAGCTCACCGGCGGCCGCGGCGTCGAGCGTTACATCGGCCAGCCGCCGGCCGCTCATCGCGCGCAGCCGATCGGAAGCGTGTTCCATTAGCGGATAGCGCTCAATTTGCTTAGCCATGTCGATCCTCTTTGACAGTTATGCCAATTGTAAATTGTATATTGTAAATTGCCGATCACGAGGCTCAATTTACAATATACAATTTACAATTACACGTCCGGCTCCCAGTCGAACACCAGCTCCGCCGGCGGCCGATCACGAATCTGCTCAGTCTCGCGACGGTGCAGCAGCGTGGTCTTGACGATCAGACGCAGTCGAGCCCAGTTGTCGACTTGCACCGGCACTGGCGTGGTCGGCTGATCCTTGGCATAGCGGGCGGCGTTGCGGCCGATCGCCTCGTACGTTTCCAGCGTCAAGCTGGGCGACTGCGGAAAGAGCTCGAGATTGTGCAGCCGCGCCAACCCCTGTTTCTGAATCATTGTGGTGCCGCGCGACTGTAGCCCAATCGCGATACCGGAACCGCTCAGCTCGGCGCCGGCGTGGCCGATCGCGGCGAGATCCGAGCTCTGGTACACCTTGACGATTCGCGCCGTCAGGCCCTCGCGCGCCACGCCAGTAAGAATCGCGGCCAGCACATCCTGATGCGGCAGGCCGCCAATCGTCTGGGTCAGCGCCACGCCAAAGGCCGGCCCGACCGCTACGATCACCTCACGCTCGGAGCCGCGCCGCGCCAGCCCTAGCTCGGCTAGCTGCACCAACGGCGAACCAATCCGGTCGGCGATGAAATCGCGCGGCGAGCGCACCTGGTGCAGCGCTTGCACCTCGTCCCAGCGCGCGCCGCTCAGCCGGTAGCCCGTGCCTGGCCCGCGATAGTCGTTTGGTTCGTTCACACCGCTCTGCACGTGGAAATCGCGGTCGAAGATTGCCGCCGGCTGAAGGTAGTCGCCGGCGACGCGCTGGCGGCCCATTTCGAGGACATTTGCGGCGATCTGTGTGAAGCCGCGCTTGCTCAGCGCCGCAACCACCGCCAGGATGGTTTGATCGCCGGACAAGAAGCGATCGGCCGCCGTCAGATCGGCCACCACGTCGCGCTGGGGCATATCCGCGCTGGCGTGGGCCACCACTGCGGCATCGACCTCCGCATCGCTGATCGGCGGGAAGCCTAGCTCGGCATACACCGCCTGAATCGCCCGCGCGGCCTCGCGCCGGATCGCCAGCGCCTCGTCTTCGGTTATCGAGCGGGTGCCACCGTCGACCTGCATGTCGCGCTGGAGCACATTGTAATCGTCGAAGTCCTCGGCGTCGAAGTTGCCGCCGCCAAACAGGTTATCGGCTTTGGGAATGGCGCTGTAGCCTGAGAATATAAAATCGGTGCCGGGGATAAATTGAAGCATCAGCTTGGCAGTCTTGCGGATGGCCGAATGCGAGGCCAGCGCGTCGTTGCCCGAAGCCACCTCGAGTCCCAGCATCGATGCCAGCAGATTCTCGGCTAGCACGGCGCGCACGCCGCCGGGAAGCGACTCCGGTAGGGCGATACACGAGATTGAGCCGTTCTGCACGCCCTGGCTGCCGGCGCCGCGCGTCATCACCAAGCAGCGCGCCTCGAGGTACAGCATCGAGCAGCCCTCGGAATGGCCCATCAGCGCCTCCGAGCCAGTACCGGAGGTGAAGCGCACCTTCACGCCGCGCGAGGCGTAGGCCGACGCCAGGAACGCTTTCGACCAGGGCGTGTCGTCGCCGTCGACAAACGAGCGCTCAGTGCCGTAGACCGAGAGCGTCTCGGCGTAGGTCGTCAGCCCTTTCATCGCCAGCCGCAGCCCAAGCGATTCCTCGACCGAGCACTGCGTCAGCACGCCGCCACGCCCGGTTTGCGTACCAACCAGAATCGCCAGGGCATTGAATGGCGCGAAGCGCGCCACGCCGACGGTGGTTTCGATCTCGGCGAAACCGCGCAGCGCCGCTTCGGCGGCGTCGGCGGCCAGCAGCGCCGGGTGCTCGCGCTTGTTGGTGACATGCGCCTGGTTGGCCGGCGTACGGCGGACGCGCATCTTGGCCAGGCCAATCATCATCTCAAGCACACTCATATGCCTGATGATCTCGACCAACTTGGCCGGCGTGCAGCCGGCGGCGAGCCGCAGCACCTCGCGGCGCGGCACGTTGATATCGGCCAGCATACGGGCGAGCTGCAGCGCCGGCAGCTTCATCACCTGCTCGGCGACGCTCAAATCGATGCCATGGTCGGCGATAAACAGATCGAGCATGTCGAAATCGGCGCGCGCCCGGCCGTCGAGCTCGACCACCCGGCCATCCGCTACGCGCAGACTGGGCTGCGGGTCAAACGGGCTATCGGCGACGATCAGCCCAACCTCGGGCCAGGGTTCAACAAAGGTCTCGCGGTTGATATCACGCTGTGCAAGAATTTCAAAGCGACGGGAATGCTGTGTCATAGGACAATCTCTTATGCGCGGATGTGCTCGTCTGCAACTCGAAACACACCCGCTATTGTAACGGCGCGCGGGATGCCTGGCAAATTGCTGTAGTAATGGTTGTCATAATTGATCGGGCGCGCCGGAATCGCCACAATATCGGCGAACAAGCTTCATAAGCAGGTCGAAATTGACTGGTTTCGGCAGGTAGGCATCGACCGCGATTTCGGCCTGGCGCACGGGGAGGTCAGGTCGTGCAGAAAGCAAGACAACCGGAATGGAACCGATCGCCGGATGGTTTTGCTGGATCTGGCGGAATTGCCAGCCGTTCATCCGCGGCATCATGAGATCGAGTAGAATCATGCACGGAAGCCCAGAGGATGTTTCCAGGTAGCTCAGCGCCTCTAGGCCATCAGCAGCGCTGACAGTTGCAAATCCCTCTTCTTCAAGTGTTTGAATCAGCATTTCTCGAACAGCGCGATCGTCCTCGATCACCAGGATGGTCATGGTGTCGCTCCATCGCTCGATTCGCCCACCTTGAGCGGCAGCGTAACACGAAACGTGCTGCCAACACCTTCGGTGCTCGTCACCTCGATCGTACCACCATGGTGAGTCACGATTTCACGCACGACATACAGGCCAATGCCGGTGCCGCTGATATGCAGTGGGTTCACGTTTGGCGCGCGATAGAACCGGCGGAAAAGATTTGGTATCGCCGAGGCGGGAATGCCGATACCTTCATCGGTGACGGCAATCGACGCGACATCGCCCTTGCGCTCAACGCGCACCATGACTGTGCCGCCGTTCGGGCTATACTTGATCGCATTCTGAAGTAAGTTCTGAATGACTTGTTCCAGCCGCAGTTCGTCGCCTTCGACCACCAATGGCGCGCCGGGCTCGATCAGCGTTACCATATGCTGATCCAGCGAAGGCCGAATATCCTCCACCAGTCGGCGCACCAGCCCAACCAGATCCAGCGGCGCAGTCTCAAGTTCGAGGTGGCCGGTCTCGATACGCGAGAGATCCAGCAAAAGGTTGACAAGACCCTCTAGTCGTGCGCTCTGTGTCGCAATTGTCGTCAGCGCACGCGTATCGCGCTCGCTGAGCAATCGCTCGCGCTCGTTCCGGCGCTGGAGCAACCGCGTATACCCCAACAAGGCGGTGAGCGGGGTCTTGAGTTCATGCGAGGCGATTGCCAGAAACTGATCGCGCACCACGATTGCGCGCTGCGCCTCACGATACAGCCCAGCATTATCGAGTGCAAGCGCGCAGCGCGCTGCCAGATCTTCGACAAATGAGAGATCCCGGCGATCGTACTGGCGCCCTGATTCAGATGTCGCCAGCGTCAGGGCGCCATGGACCTGGCCACGCGCGACCAGCGGCACAATCAACAGCGACACCGGATCGAGCGCGTGGTAGATGCGGAGCGCATCCGCGTTCGTGTCGGTTGATTCGACCTCGACGCGCGACATTCGCAACCGCAGCACCGGCCGCCCGGTTTGTAGAACCTGCATAATCAGGCCGCTTACGGCATCGGAGCCGGATTGATCGCGCCGCCCAAACTTATCGAGCAACGCCTGTTTGCTGGGGTCGACATGCGCTGCGGCAACCTGCTGATATTGGCCGGCTTCTTCGACGATGTGTAACAGGCAGTAGTCGGCAAACTGCGGCACGAAGAACTCCACCATCTGGTGCAGGGTTGTGTCATAATCGAGCGAATCATTCAATTGTGCGCTGACTTCCACCAACGCGCGCTTCCGCTCTTCGGCTTCTTTACGCTCGGTGATATCGATGCACGAGCCGATGTAGCCAGCAAATATGCCGTTGGGCGTCCAGCGCGGCGCGCCGTTGTCGAACACCCAACGATACTCACCATCCGCACGGCGCAGCCGGTAGTCGATCGAGAATGGATGGCGCTGATGAAACGACGAGATGTAGATCTCCAGGCAGCGCTGATAATCGTCGGGATGCACGCCCTCGGCCCAGCCATAGCCAACCTCCTGCTCAATCGTCCGACCCGTAAAATCAAGCCAGGGCTGATTGAAGAACGTACGCAGCATATCGGTGTCGGATACCCAGAGCAGCACCGGCGCACTATCGGCCATGGTGCGAAACAGCAACTCACGCTCGCGCAGCGCATCCTCCGCTCGCCGCCGCTCGCTAATATCGTGAAATACCAGTACCACACCGATGAGCTGGCCCGCGGCATCGCGAATCGGCGCCCCGCTGTCGTCAATCGGAATCTGGCGTCCATCGCGTGCCAGCAAAACCGTGTGATTGGCCAGGCCCACCACGGCACCCTCGTGCAGCACATGCGCCACTGGGCTTTCGACTGGCTCGCGGGTTTGTTCGTTGGCGATCGTGAACACGTTGTCGAGATGCTGCTCGATCGCCTCGGATTGGGGCCAGCCGGTCAGCGACTCAGCCACGCTATTCATGAACGTGACCTGGCCTTGTCTGTCGGTGGCAATCACCGCATCGCCAATGCTTGCGAGCGTCACGCGTAGCCGCTCGCGCTCTGCGTCAAGCGCGGCCTCGGCCTGCTTGATATTCGTGATATCGTGAAATGTATTAATGGCAAAGCGCACCGCTCCACGTGCGTCGAACATCGGCGTTGCTCTGACCAGCGCCCAGCGCTCAATGCCGTCTGCTTTGGACCGGAAACGCACAACTGCCGCAGGCGGAACCTGACCCTGGAGCGCAAGCCGCCCCGGCAGCTGATCGACAGGCAGCGCCGCACCATGCTCATCCAGCAGCTCAAACTGATGCATCACCTCGGCAACCGGCATCTGGATCAGCGCTTCCACGGACGGCACGCCGATCAGGCGAGCAGCCGTGTCGTTAGCATACAACAAATGGCCGGTAGGATCTTGCACCGTCACGCCATCGGCAACGCCGCTCAAAATCGCGTCGAGCTGCTCTTGCGATTGGCGCAGTGCCATCTCGGCCTGGCGTCGCTCGGTGATATCGCGAAATGTGAGCACCACCCCGATGATCGTCCCCTGGTCGTCGCGAATCGGCGCCCCGCTATCGTCGATCGGGATCTCGCGCCGATCGCGGGCAAGCAGCAAGGTGTGATTCGCCAAACCGATCACTACGCCCTCGCGCAGCACCGCATCGAGCGGGCTTGCGATCGGGGCATGCGTATCTTCGTTGACGATGACAAAAACATCGGTTAACGGCTTGCCGACGGCATCCGCATGGGCCCAACCGGTCAGCCGCTCGGCGACACTATTCAGAAACGTAATGTGCCCGGCGGTGTCGGTGGTAATCACCGCATCGCCAATGCTGGCAAGCGTGGCCTGCAGGCGCGCCTGCTGCTCTTGCGCCACACGGTACAACCGCGCATTGTCGTCGGCCAGGCTGGTTGCCGAGGCCAGCGCCGAACGCAATGCGCTGCCGAAGCGATCGAGAAACAGACCGAGCACGCCCACCACGAGCACAAAGAGCACCAGCGTTGCACCGATTGGCGGGTTTGGCAGCTGACCAACTCGATCGCCCAACTGCTCAAGCTCGATTGCAACGATTGTAATCAGGATGCTTAGCCCAGCGATGACGATCAAGGCATACCGGCCAAGCAGCAGGCCGGCGAGCACGAGCGGGATCATGAATACTAACAACTGACCGGGGTTATGCTGAACACCGCCGGTCAGCAAGGCGTAGGCCTGCCCGATCAACAGCGCAACCACAACGATACCGACGGAGACGCCGAACTGTCCGCGCCGCAGCGCAACTAAGGCGCTCACGATGCACAGCAGCAGCAGCAGATTTGGGGTGAGCCCGCTGATCGTCAGCGCCGCGGATCCGAATACAACAATATTGAGCAGTATCGCCAGGACGACGGTGAACAACATGCCGATCAGCAGAATTTGGAGCAGCATCGCCTGCTGGTGAGTCACGGGATCGGAGAGATACAGATCGCGCATCCAACGACGAAACGATTGATACATGCTGGTCATTCGCGTCTCGCGGCCTATTCGATCGAGCTTCTACGTTATTTGGAAGATACTGAAGCCACCATTCGCAGGAGACACGCAGACGCACTGAGGCTCGCGTTGCATGCAATTCCATGAACGAGCTGTAGCGACCAAGATTAGCTGCCGGGCATCCCCAGGCTTATCAAGAAACCAGTGAACCGTATTCTGGGCAAAAGTTTCACCATTCAAATGGGACCATGGGCAAGGCTAAACATGCAGCTAACGAGTATGCCGCGGTCTAACTACTTAGCAAGAAGTATGCCGAAAACGGTCTCTTTAGCCATTTGCTTGCGCAAATACGGGCGCGGCGTTTGAACATGGAACGGTGGAAGATTTGGAAGGAGCGGTGGCAACTATGAGATTGTACATCAGCTGCGAGCACTGCTCAACCTTGCTCGCCTGCATCACAAGACGCGCTGTTTGTATGGTATACTCCACCTATAGTCGTGAGCAGAAAGGTTGATTCACAGCGATGACAGAGAACGTTGAGATTTAGCTCTCCTGTCTCTGTGATCTCGGTGTCCTCTGTGGCTCAATAGATTTTGCACACAGGAGCACATCCGATGGCACTTACCGATCGTTCTCAGCGAGCGACCGCTACACCAGGCCTGCGGCGCACCGGGGCGCTCGTCGTGGGCGATCTGGTTGCCTTTCATGTTGTCACCGCGGTTGGCCTGCTGAGCCATGGCGAACTGACCGGGCTCGGCGCGATCGGCGAGGTGGTGCAGATCGCCACGCCATTCGCGGCCGGCTGGTTCGTGGTGGCGCCGTTCCTGGGCGCGTACAAGGCCGAGGTTGTGGCGCAGCCGCGGCGCTCGCTGCCGCGAATCGCGCTGGCCTGGCTGATCGCGCTGCCGATCGGTCTGGTGCTTTGGTCGGTCGTGCGCCAGAAGAATGTTCAGCCGGCCTTCGCGGTCGTCACCTTTATCACCAATCTCATCGTGCTGCTCGGCTGGCGCGGCGCCTTTGCCTTCGCAGCCCGTGGGCGAGGTCGCTAGCACAACCATGCCCGCCAAGGTGTCCAGCCGCACACACGCAGCCTCGCCGCAGCTCTGGCTGACGCCTCGCCCTGGCGTTGCCGCCGGCAAGGTCGAGCTTCACCGTCTGCGCAGCGCGGCTCTTCAGAATGAGCGCTCGATCTGGGTGTACACGCCGCCGGGGTATCAGCGAGCCGGCGCTGCGCCCGGCGTGCTGGTTCTGCTCGACGGCTGGACGTATCTTCAGCATATTCCAACGCCAACGATTCTCGACAATTTGCTCGCCGAAGGCTGTATCTCGCCGCTGGTGGCGCTCTTAGTCGACAGCCTCGACGACGCGACCCGCGATATCGAGCTGCCCTGCCATGGGCCATTCGTCGAGTTTCTGACCGCCGAGCTGCTGCCTTGGGCCCATGCTCGCTATCAACTGACCGCCGACTCGGCGCAGACGATCATCGGCGGATCGAGCTTCGGCGCGCTCGCGGCCACGTTCGCCGCCTTCACCCGGCCGGATCGCTTCGGCAAGGTGCTCGCGCAGTCGGGGTCGTTTTGGTGGCGCCCGCCCGGCGAGATCGAGCACGAGTGGCTGGCGCGCCAATTCGTCGAGCGCGAGCCGCTGCCAATTGAGCTCTATCTGGATGTCGGCCGGCTCGAAGCCCAGGCGCGCATCCGGCCGAACCAGCTGGTTGCGAATCGGCATATGCGCAATGTCCTACGCGCCAAGGGCTATCGCGTGCACTACGCCGAGCACGACGGCAAGCATGATCACGCCGCCTGGCGCAATAGTCTCGCCAATGGCCTCCAGGCGCTGGTGAGCGGCCCACGCGAGCTGCGAGCAGGATGAGCAAAGGAACGTTCGATGAGAAAAATACTGCTCGGCGTGCGCGGCCTGGCGATGCTCGCGCTGATCGCCGGGTGTAGTGGCGAACAAGCCGCACCAGCGCCAACGGCACATCCGCAACCCACCGCTACGATCGAGCCAGCGACTCCAGCGCCGCCGACCGCTGTGCCACCGCCAACGAATGCTCCATCACCAACCGTGCTGCCACAACCTACGGCTGAGCCGCAACCGACCGCGGCGCCACCATCACCCGCACCGCCCGTGGCACAGAGTTACGTCATCTTCCAATCGAGCGACGGCAGCCTGCAGCGCAGCGACGGCTCCGGCGCGGCGCCGATCGCCCTGGCCGACCCAACCGAACCAGGCGCGCAGCTGCCCTGGGCCGCCTCGCCGGATGGCCGGACAATTGCGATCGTCACCGGTACGGGATTGTGGTACCAGTTCAAGCCGCCGCTCAGTCTGGCGCTCTGGCTGGTTGGCGCCGACGGCTCGAACCGGCGCAAAGTTCAGGATCTCCTGCCACCCAGAGGCGTCGACATCACGCCGGGCGGCGGCGACGCATTCAACCTTGTGCCGGCGCTGACGAGCCAGCAGCAGTTGGGCTGGAGCCCGGATGGGCAGTTGATCGCATTTGTTTCGGCGCACGACGATCAGGTCGATCTCTACACCGCCGCGCTCGACGGCACGATCACACGAATGACCAACACGCCAGTGTTAGAGCAGGGCCCGAGCTGGTCGCCCGACGGCGCGCTGATCGCGTACCGCACCACCAGTGGCTTCGGCACTGGCGCGGGCTGGGGCGATGTCGGGCTGGAGATCACGCCGCGCGGCGGCGGCGCGCCGCTCTGGACCATGGATGATCGGCAGCTCGCGGCGGGCTCCACGGCGGCCGCGATTCCCGATCTGCTGTGGATCGGCCCGAACCTGATCATCGCCGGCCTGGCGGACTCAATTGTCGGCAAAGCCGAGCTGCGCGTGCTCGACGCTGGCGCACGCACCTGGAACCTGGTGTTTGGAGCGCCGTATAGCACCCTGGCTTGGAATGCGAGCACCAGCCAACTGGCGATCGCCGGCACGCCGGCGCAGCTGCTTGAGTCGCATAGCGACGAGCGCAAGCTCACACCAGGGCTGTTCACCTGGACTCCCGCGGCCACACAGCCAACCCAGATCGACGACCAGCCGGCCGAGCAGATTGCCTGGACGCCGCAAGGCGATGCTCTGGCCTACAGTGTGGCGGGCACACAGCCGCGCGTGCGAGTCTGGGCGATCGGCGTCGAAGGTGACCTCAAGCCAATGACCAGCACCAGCGCTCAGCAGCTTAGCTGGTCGCTCGACGGGCAGCAGCTCGCGATCGATCGTACGATCTACAGCCGCGCGGGCGAAAAGCTCGCCGATCTGCCAGGGCAAAACAGCCGTCAGGTAGGTTGGATGGTGCAAGGCATGGTTTATGTGTCGAACACCGCCGGCGAAAGCTATGATCTGATGCTTTGGAATGGCGCAACCGCACAGCCAATCGCGAGGAATGTCGCCAAGCCGGCGACGACGGGAGTTGTGATAACGCGCACGTAAGGTATAAAGCGTAATGCGTAATGCTTAATAATCATTCGCATCTTATGCACTAGATATGACGTATCACTGACGGGAGTTACGCGGTGGATCCTAACATCGCACCACCACGGATTGACAATCTCTCGTATCGAACGTTTTTTCGTTCTGCGAACGAAAAAACGTTCGATACCTGGAAGAAAATCCGTGTTTTGCGAGTGACCGCGTAAGCCCTTTCACTGAATCAGGAGCAAAAACAGGGAAAGAATAATGACAACTAATCTCTACCTCATTCGCCACGGTGAGGCGCATTCAAATGTCGAGGCGGTGATTAGCGGGATGCGCGGCGATCGCGGCCTGACCGAGCGCGGCATCGCGCAGGCGCAGGCGTTGGGCCGTCGCCTAGCCACCGGCGAGATCGCCGCCGATGTGCTGTACGCCAGCACGCTCCCGCGCGCCCGCCAGACCGCTGAGTATGTCGCCGAGGCGCTCAAGCTGCCGATCCAATGGGACGACGAACTGCACGAATTGCGGCCGGGCGATGCCGACGGCATGCACGTCGAAGCGGCACGTGAGCGATTCGAGAGCTTCAGGCACTTCATGATCGAGCCATACGCGCCGATCGCCCCAGGCGGCGAGAGCTGGGGTAGCTTTCAGGCCCGTACGTCGGCCGCGCTCGAGCGGCTGATCATGCGCCACCAGAATCAATCGGTGGCGGTCGTGGCGCATGGCGGAACGATTGAGATATCGTTTCTTTACCTTCTCGAGCTTGGTCCGCAGGCGCGCTTGCGCTCGGCGTTTCATGTTCGTAATACCGCGATTACGCACTGGCGCCACGGCGAAACCATTGGCGGGCGGCGCGAATGGCAACTGATCGTACATAACGACCACCGCCACCTCCTTGAGGAAGTGACAAGGTGAAGTCTCTGTCACCCTGTCACCTTGTCATCTTGTCAACACTGAGATTGGACGATATTCGTGAGCGATCAAAATCAGCCGCCCGCGCCACTGGCCGTTTATACCTTTGCCGATGAAGACATCTTCAGCGACATGGCGCCGGAACAACAAGCGCTACTGGAACGTGCGATCAGCTTCGCCGACTATCCATCCGGCCAAATCTTCTATGCGCCCGAGGAGTATGGCGACCGGCTGTATATCCTCCGCCGTGGCCGAGTGCGAATCTATAAGCTCTCGCCGGAGGGCCGCGCGCTAACACTGCTGATCCTCGAGCCGGCGTCGATCTTCGGCGAGATGGCGCTCGCACCCGAGTGGGTCCACGACAGCTTCGCCGAGACAATGACCGACAGCACGATCGGCGCGATCCGCCGCGACGATATGCGGCGGGTGCTGAACGCCAACCCGGCAGTTGCGCTGCGGTTCATGAACATTATGAGCCAGCGGCTGCGCGCGCTGGAGCGCAAGCTGGCCGATATTGCCTTCAAGAGCGTTCCGCAGCGCCTGGCGACGGTGCTGCTCAACCTCGCCGATCGGCAGGAGGCGCCGCCCGACCACAGCGCACCGCCGGCAGTCGTGCGCTACACCCACCAGCAACTCGCCGAGATGATCGGCTCGTACCGTGAAACCGTGACCAAGGCGATTGGCGAGCTGCGCGAGGCCGGGCTAATTCGCGTCGATGAAGAGGTGATCTACCTGACCGACCTTGCGCGGCTGCGCGAGCTGATGGCTGGGAAACCGTAATTGACTGTTACGAAACATGTAATGCTTTTTCACTTGCGCCACGCCGGGCCTATGGTGTACAATGCGCCTATTGACGCGGCGTATTCAACGGCCGTACAGCAGTCACACAGGGCCGGCTCCATACTGCCAGTTCTGTCATAAAGCACTAACCACGATGTCTGTTGCCGAATTGCCCCCACGCGTGGCGCAGCCGCCTGCCACGATTGCTATTCCAACCGATCGCCCCGCGGGCCTTACGATCACATACGAACAGGTCGTTTATATCGGGCTGTTCATTTTGGCGTTGCTCACGCATTTGTGGGGGTTGGGCGACCGCGCGCTGCACCACGACGAGACGCTGCACGCCGCGTTCTCATGGCGGCTGTATATGAACCAAGGCTTCCTCCACGACCCGCTGCTCCATGGACCGTTCCTGTATCATATCGTCGCGCTGATGTATTTCCTGTTCGGCGACAGCGACTTTACCGCGCGCTTGAGCGTGGCGCTGTTCGGCAGCGCGCTCGTGGTGATGCCTTACTTGATTCGGCGCGAGCTGGGGCACGGCGCCGCGCTGATCGCGGCGGTCTATCTGCTGATCTCGCCGGCATACCTGTATATGGGGCGCTTCATCCGCCACGACATGTTTTCGGTGGTGTTCGAGCTACTGACAATCATCAGCATGGTGCGCTACGCAAGCACACGCCAATCACGCTGGCTGTATATCGGCGCGGCGGCGCTGGGCTTCATGGCCACCAATATGGAGACATTCTATCTATTCCTGGCGATCGTCGGCTCGCTCACGGCGCTGGTGTTCTTATGGCGGGTCTGGCAGCCGGGTGTGCTCATCGCCGGCGTCGCTGGGCTGTTGATCGTCGCGGCGATGTTTGTGCTGCCGGGCAAGCCCGAGATGGCGGCAAGCGGCGGCGTAGCGCGGGCTAATGGCCCGTATGTCTGCCCAACCGACGGCAGCGCTGCGACACCCGACAACCCGATCCTGTATACGCCGGGGCCATTGTTGGGCTTGCCGCCGCTGGCGACCGCCGATAATAGTTATGCGCTATGCGTCCGCAATCAGTACGACGATAATCTGGGCGTTTATTTCATTAAGCTGGGACAGTTCTTTTTGCACCCGGCGCTTCTGCTCGCCTTCGCGGCGATGCTGGGTGGGATTGCCGCACTGTACCTGCTGATCTGGCGCAGGCGCGACGGCGCGGGCGAGACGGCCTGGCAGCGCGCACACGCTCGCGGCGATGGCTGGGTCGCGGTCTTCGCCAGCCTGGCCGGCGATTCGCGCGTATGGATTGCGCTGATGGTGTTTTTGACGCCCTACACATTGCTGTTTACCTCGTTTTTTGGTCATCCGTCCGGCATCGTCAGCGGCACGACTGGATCGCTGCTCTATTGGCTGTCGCAGCACAACGTCCAACGCGGCAGCCAGCCCGGCTATTACTATCTGCTTCAATTGATCGTCTATGAGCCGCTCGTGCTGCTATGGGGCCTGATTGGGCTGGCGATGACGGGCGTGCTCGCTTGGCGGCGTTTCATGCGACAGCGCGGGTCCGGCGTAGCCTGGCGCAGCCGGGCAATCAACTGGCAGATCGCCATGCCGCTCTTGTTAAGTTGGTGGTTGTTGACGACTGTGGCACTGTACTCATGGGCCGGCGAAAAGATGCCCTGGCTCACGATTCATGTCGCGCTGCCATTTGTGTTCCTGGGCGCCTGGGCGCTCAACCATACGCTTAGATGGTGGCGCAGGCCCGCGCCCGCGCCAGCTGGGATCGACGAGCAGGTGGCCACCAACGGCCACACAGAGCCAGCCGAACCCATGCGACAAACATGGTGGGATGGCGCGCTGCAGATCTACCTGGCGATTTTTGCGATGATCGCCGGCCTGTTTTTCTTACTGATCACGATTGTTAGCCGGCCGGCGGCCGGCCTGCAAGACTCGGCGCCGTTCATCTTCCCGATCGCTCTGCTGATAATCGCAGTGCTGACCGTTTTTGCCGGGTTGATGCGCGGCGCGCGCTGGTCGATCGGCGCGCTGGTGATTGCGCTGGCGATCTTCGGATCGGCCTATACTGTCCGCAATGCCTATCGACTCAACTATCGCTTGGGCGACGACGCGCGCGAGTTGCTGGTGTACGTCCAAACCTCGCCGGATGTGGCGCGGATCGTGCGGCGGCTTGAGGATGCCGCGACCCGCCGCAGCGGTAATCTGAAGATCTGGTACGACAATGAGACGGTGTGGCAGTGGTACATTCGCAACTTCAAGGATTCTCAGCAGCAGCCGCCTGATATCCCGACTCCTGGCGACGACGTGATGGCGGTGCTGCTGCTGCAAGAAAATATCACCCGCAACGCACAGAATCTTCAAAATCTGGCGGGCTTCCGGATCCAAAAATACCCCTTGCGCTGGTGGAACCCTGAGGCAGAACTATATCGCCTGCCGCCGGACTGGCGCAGCGCGCCACTGGAGCCAAACTCACCGCTGCTGATGCGCTTGCTACGCAACCCGTTCGACGGGCCGACCTCGGCGCAGGTCTGGCAATACCTGATCTACCGCCAACTGCCCGCGCCACTTGGCTCATCCGACTTCGTGCTCGCCGTACGCCCAGCGCTGGCCGACGAGATTGGCCTTGGCACCGGCACCGAACAAAAGTAGTTATAAGTTTTGAATTTGCCGTAAAACTCACAACTCTTAACTTGGGGAGCAGTATGTCAGCCATTCCTCGCGAAACGCGTGAATATAGCGCGCCGAAATTGCTTGACCGGACAGTCGACTTCTCGAGGGTGAACCTTGAAGTGATCGCTTTTGTGCTACTAGTGGCGCTGAGCATCATCGCTCACTTCTGGGCGCTCGGCCATATGGCGATGCACCACGACGAGTCGGTGACCAGTTGGACAAGCTGGCGCTATTACACCGGCGCGAGCGGATTCACCTGCGCTGGTGGGCGCTCTGCTCCAAGCTACTGTTACGACCCGGTCTATCATGGGCCATCGTACTATGTGCTCTCGTTCATATCATTCTTCTTGTTCGGCGTCGGCGAGGCCCAAGCGCGGCTTCCGGAGGCAATCGCAGGTATCCTGCTGACGGCTTCGGCATGGATGCTGCGACCCTATTTTGGCCGCACCGGAACATTGATCGCCGCCGCGCTGCTGGCCTTCGCGCCGTCGCTGCTCTACTTCACGCGCTTCTCGCGCCACGATGCGCTGATTGTGCTGTGGGCCTTCTGGATGGTGCTGGGCTTCTTCCGCTATATCGATAGTGGCCGCCCGCGTTACCTATACTTATTCAGCGCCGCCACGGCCCTGGCGATGGCAACCCACGAGCTTTACTACATCCTGTTTTTCCTGTTTGGCAGCTTTGCTATTATTCGGGTGCTCGACGAGCTGCTGCCGCGACGCAAGCTGATGATCGGCCTGGGCATCGCATTGACGATCGCGGCGGTGATTATGCTGGTCAATCCGATCATCACACCGCGGCTGCGCGCCGGCGGAATTGGGCTGTTGTTCAGCACAGTGTTTGGCAGCGGGCTGCTGATGCTGCGGGTATGGGACCCAACGCCGGTCGTCAGCCCGCGCCTGCTGGCACTCTGGCGCGATGAACGCAAGGTCCTTTGGACGGCAGTTGGCATCCTAGCGGCAATCTTCGTGCTGCTGTTCAGCAATTTCTTCACCGATCTGCGGGGCGTGCTCGATGGGCTGTACCAAGGTCTGGCGTATTGGCTCGGCTCGCAGCATGAATATGCGCGCGGCAAACAACCCTGGTACTATTATCTGATGCTCTTGCCGGTCTACGAGCCGATCGCGCTGTTTGGCGCGATTGGCGCGGCCGCCGCGCTGTTCGCCTGGGGCCGGCCACGTGTGCTCGCGCCGATCGCACTACTGGTTGGCGCATTGATTCTTTTCGGCGCAAATATGTTCAGCGGCGTCAGTATCGTAATCGCCTGTGGCTTGATCGGCCTGGCGCTGTATCTATTGATCACCGGTTGGTGGCGCGGAGCCCGATCGCCGGCGCCCGCCGCAGCCATAGCCGAAGCCGATGCACATCCCAACGCACAAGCAGCCGACGACGGGCTGAATGGCGAAGGGGTGGAGGATGCGGCCACACCTACGATACAGACCGAAGAAAAGCCGCTCGACACCGCACCTCCAATCGTTCGCGCGCCGCTGTTCGCGGTGTTCCTGGCGTTCTGGTTCATTGGGGCGCTGGTGGCGTTCTCGTGGGCCGGCGAGAAGATGCCTTGGTTGATCACCCATATCGCGCTGCCCGGCAACCTGCTCGCCGCCTGGGGCCTGGGGCACCTGATCGACTCGATTAAGTGGCGCGCGCTGCCCGATCGCCGGGCCGCGCTCATTCCTGGCGCACTAGTGCTGACGCTGATCGCGATCGGCGTCGCGCTCACACGGATTTCGGCTGGCGGCGAGGGCCAGGCCGGCCAGGTGAATATGCTCCAAGCGATCGTGCCGCTGCTGCAGCTCGGCACGCGCACCACGCTGATGATCTGCGCGCTGACGTTCTTTGCATTGCTGGGCGCCTATAGCATTCGGGCCAGCTGGATGCTGGTCTACGATCATCCTGATACGCCGGTGGAAATGCTGATTTACGTTCAAAGCCCGCCGGATGTGCCCAAGATTGTCGACGATCTACGCGTGTTAGCGATCAACCAGACGCGCAACAAGCGCAATGCGGCTGATCCCACCGGCGGGCACACCATGCCGCTGATCATGGACGCCGGCGATGAGAACGGCGAGGGCAGCCTCGCCTGGCCTTATCAGTGGTACCTGCGCGACTTCCAGCGGATCGAGAATCGTAAGGCCGATTTCTTCACGAACGCCACCGCCGATTCATTCCTGGTACCGGTCGATACCGGCCAGCAGGATGGCGATAAGGAATACGCGCCGGTGGTGATGGTGTATGTGCCGCATATTACCGAGGCAACGCGCCAGGCATTGGAAGAGAACTATGTCAAGCGCTACGACTCGAAGCTCAACTGGTATTTCCCCGAGGGCGACCTGACCGGCTGCGATCCGCGCCAGGCCGGCTATAAGCGCTTCTACTATAATAGCAGCACGATCGCTCAGGCCAGCGAAGATACGCAGTGCGCCAATCTCGACGTGGCAAAGCTGCCGTATGCGCCTTTTTATGCACCACTCGTCTGGCCCTTCCGCACGGAAAACTGGACCACGCTGAAAAACTACCTGCTGTACCGCAAATTGCCCGATCCGCTGCAGGTCTATGGGCGCGAGATGCAGGTGTGGGTACGCAAAGATCTGGCCGGCAGCGGCGAGCAGACGACCAGCGCTCCCAGCAGCGGCGCGGTCAAGCTGGTGGCACAGGATGTGTTCGGCAGCGCCGGCAGCGGCGAGGGCCAGCTGAACGACCCGCGCGGCATCGCCGTCGATGCCAAAGGCAACATCTATGTCGCCGATACCGGCAATCATCGAATCGAGGTATTCGGATCGGACGGCAAGCCGATTCACTCGATCGGCTCGCTCGGCAGCGGCGACGGCCAGTTCAACGAGCCGCATGGCATCGCCGTCGACGGGCAGGGAAACATCTATGTTGCTGATACATGGAATGCGCGCGTGGTCAAGCTCGACGCAAACGGGACATTTCTGAAGAGCTGGGGCACCGGCAACGACATCGGCTCGGGCCGCCGCGCGATGATGACCGACCGCACCGTCGCCGGGAATGAAGCTGCCCCGCTCGGTTTCTACGGCCCGCGCGGCGTGGCCGTCGATGCGCGAGGCAATGTGTATATTGCCGATACCGGTAATAAGCGCATTGTCGTGACAGATAGCGAAGGCAAATATCTCTACCAATGGGGCCACGAGGGCAACGAGCCAGGCGCATTCAACGAGCCGATCGGCGTGGCGGTGGATGGGGCGGGCAGTGTGTATGTCGCCGATACCTGGAATGGACGCGTGCAGATCTTCGGGCACAGCGAATCGGGTAAAGTGAATCCACTTCCACAGGGAACCTGGCACGTGTCGGGCTGGCAGCCGAACACATACAACGATCCATTCATCGCCGTAAGCAAAGACGGGCTGGTGTTCGCCAGCGTGCCCGATCGCAACCAGATGCTTTACGCTACGTCGACAGGCGACCCATTGCTGCGCTGGGGTGGCAGCGGCACCGATTTCGCCTCGCTGACGCTGCCCAGCGGCGCGGCTGTGGGTCAGGACGGCTCGGTGTATGTGGTCGATCGCGGGAATAATCGGATCATGCACTTCAAGCTGCCGGCGTCGGGGCGCTAACGAGATCTGCGTAAGCACATAAGGCGCCAAGGCACCAAGATCTTACATTTCTTGGTGCCTTGGTGGTTTAATTCAGCCTCGCTCCAGCACGGTCACGCTCTCGATATGCGCCGTCTGCGGAAAGAGATCGACGGGCTGCACGCGCGCCACCCGGTAACCGCCGGCCGCTAGTGTTTTGAGATCGCGCGCCAGCGTGGCCGGGTGGCACGCGACATACACAATCCGTGCGGGGGCCAGCCGCAGCAGCTCCGCAAGCGCCTGCGGATGGCAGCCGCGCCGTGGCGGATCGAGCACCACTGCCTCGAAACCTCTGTCGAGCTGAGCTAGCGCCCGCTCGACACGGCCAACCTCAAAACGGACGTTTGCCAGGCCATTCGCCGCCGCAGTCGCGCGGGCGTCCTCAACCGCGCCGGCGTACTCTTCGACGCCCAGCACTTCGGACACCGCGGCCGCAAGTGGCAGCGCAAAGGCGCCAGCCCCGCAGTACAGATCCAGCAAGCGCTCGTGGCCACGCGGATCGAGGCCGTCACGCACCAGTTCGAGCAGCCTTGCGGCCGCCGTCGTATTCACTTGGAAGAAGCTGGTTGGATGCAGTTGAAACGCAATGCCGCTGAGTTCCTCGATCAGAAGATCGGCGCCCAGCGTCTCGACTTGGCGGCCAGTCGCACCATGGGCCGCGAACGTCACGCCAGCCAGTGCGGGGGAGCCCATGCGCCAGGCCCCCGCCAGCCGCCGCAAATCGGCCACATCGGCGCCGGCCGCGCCGCGCAGCGCAGCCAGCGCATAACCATACGCCTCGCTGGCGCGAAAGGTAATCTCGGCCGCGTGCGCTATTGCGATAGTTCCACGGTCGCGACGCGGCGATCGTTTCCTCAACCACGATATTGCCCAGCCCACCGATCTTCGCCAGTTGATCGGACAGAATCTGGCGCTTGAAGCGCAACTGCGCGGGGTAGGCAATATGCTGCCAGGGCATATGATCTGCGCCGGCCTGGCGCGGCGACACGCGGTCGGGCGAAGATGCAAGAACCTCGGCCACAGTACCATGGGCATAGCTCTCGCGGCGCTCGGTCAAGCGCACACACACGCGCTCGCCGGGCAGCCCGCCGCGGGCGAACACTACCCGATCATTCCAGCGGCCGACACCTTCGCCACCTTGGGCGATGCCGTTGAGGGTCAGCTCCAGAGTATCGGGCCATAGCGATGTTGTCATAATGATCTGATCATCAGCGGCGGGCGCGGCCGGCGCGCTCGAGGTAGCCCAGCAGATCGCGCTGCCGCAAGACACCTAGCAGCGTGGCGCCGTCGGTAACTGGCAGCTGCTCTTCGCCGCTCTCGATCAGCGTGCGAAACGCCTCGCCGGCCGGCATCTCGGGCGGCAGCGCGCGCAGCCGATGCATGGGCGTCATCGCCTCGCCGACATGGGTCAACGACCACTCGTTGAACTGAAAGCGCCGCAGATTGCGCACCGTGATCATGCCGAGCAGCGGTTGGGGCGCATCGGTCTCGGGGCGCGACAATACCGGGAAACCTTGATCGATCTGGCCGAGCACATAGCGGCCCACAAACTGATCGAGCGGCAGATCCGGGCCGACCGCTCGAAACGCCCGCTGCATCAGGTCGGCCACTGAGACGCCGCTGAGCAAGCGTTGTAGGACAAATCGGCGATAGCTGAGTGCGGCGTTGCGGGTTAGAAAATAGCCAATCAACGCCATCCATGCGCCGTTTAGCACATCGCCGGCGCCAGCGCTATACAGGACTCCACTGGCCAAAAGCGCCCAGCCGCAGATCCGGCCCACCTGCGCGGCAGCGCGCGCGGCGAACAGCTCATCGTCGGTCAAAAAGGTAATCACCGCCCACAGCACCCGCCCGCCATCGAGCGGCGAGCCCGGCAGTAAGTTAAAAAGCCCCATCACTCCATTGGTCAACGCCAGATGCAGCGCCAACACGGCAATCGCGGGCAGGGCGACATTCCACCAGATCACAGCGCCGGCGATTGCCAGCGCCAAACTGGCCGCTGGGCCGGCGACCGCAATCAGCAGATCGCGTACCGGCTCTGGCGGCGCGTCGGCGATCTCGGCTACACCGCCCAACGCGAACAGGGTAATCCCACCAACCGAGAGGCGATAATGCCGCGCCACCAGTGCATGCCCAAACTCGTGCAGCAGTACCGAGACACACAGCAGCAGGGCCGCCGCAACCGCCATCGCCCAGGCGCCGGGTGCCTCGGCATAGCTGGCGTACAGCGCGCGCAGCACGCCAATCAGCACCAGCAACATGGCCACCCAGCTCCAATGGCAGCGGATGGGCACGCCGGCGATGGTTCCGATCGGAGTGGCGCGGCGGAGCATAGGCAGGCCTTTACTGTTCATAATAAGTTCTAGGTCTATTATACCATTCTCGAATCAATAACGGCGGCCGCTCAATTCGAGACGGCCGCCGCTGTTTATCGTACGCTCATATAGCGCTTACCAGCCTGCGCTAGAGCGGCGCTGCTGCTGAAAGCAATCCGAACAGTACACCGGCTTGTCGCCACGGGGCACGAACGGCACCTGGGCTTCCTTGCCGCACGACGCACAAGTGGTTGTGTGCATTTCTCGCGGACCGCTGCTGTAGCCGCCCCTGCCACCGTAGCTGTCGCGGTCGCCATAACCACCGCCGCGAGAACCGCCCGCCTTGCGCGCCTGCCGGCAGGCCGGGCAGCGTGTCGGCTCGTTGGTGAAGCCCTTCTGCGCGTAGAATTCCTGCTCGCCGGCTGTGAAGACAAATTCCGTTCCACAATCTCGACAGGTGAGGGTCTTGTCTGCGTAGCTCATCGCTCGCCTACTCCTTGTAGTGTAGAAAATACGTCGTCCAATCGGCTTGGGGCACGATGAGCGGAGGAACACACGTCCTGGGGCGCAGGAGGGATCTGAGGCATCTCGTAGGAACCAAACCATTTGAACATACTGCGATTTTATCACAGATTATGTCAGGTATCAAGAGGTTATCTCAGCCGATCGCCTGTCATACGCTGGCGTGTCTCCTGGCGCGAGGGCGTCTCATCGCTGCTGCGGTCGCGCGTGGTCATTGCGAGGACAAACAAGAAACTATTGAAGATCACACCACTTAGAAGTACGATCCATGGCGAGATCGGGCCAATCCGCATACGCCCCAGCAAATCGGCAAGCGATGTGGGCGTCTGCGGATGGATGATGATTTTGACCACCCAGCTAATCACCAGCACGCCGAAGATCCAGATATAGTTGCGTCGCAACCGCCGACCAAGCGCCTGCCAGAGCGTCGTACTGAAGCGCGGATGCAGCAGGTCGTTGGCCAGAATCTGGCGCCAGTTTTCAAGCTCTTCTTCGCGGTCGGGCGTGAGCATCTCGGCGAAAAACTCGGTCTCCATCAGGCGGACGCGCGTGCGCCATAGATCGTAGAACAAGTAGCGGCGCGCTTCGATATACAGGAAGTAGAAAATCAGCAGTGAGTTGATCAGGATCATGACGTGGGTGTTTTTATCGCTGCTGAAGGCGAACGAGAGTGTCGCGCCCGTAGTCAGCACCGCCCAGTTGGTCGTGCCATCCAGCCGCATACGCCATGTATTCGCGCGACCAACTTCGCCGCGATAGAGATGCACCATGGCGGTGTTGAACTCGGTCGCCGTCAGCGGGCGCAGTGTCGGGCCGATCACGGTCGGTCGTTCGGCGGCGACCGCGCGCCCAGGTTGTTCTTCGGTGGAAATGCTCATGATACGAACAGTAATTTCAGAGTCGCGTCAATGCTTGATACCGACGAGAGGCGGATCAGCGACGGATTGCGGCAGCCAAGCCGGGTGGCGCCGTACGTTAGACGAATCAAATGGATGTCTATTATACAGCGCCGCAGATTCATTGTCCACAGATGCAACATATGTGTTGGCGATATGCTATAATCGCCGAGCATTCAGTATTCGAACCGCCAAGCGCTGTCGTGGGACCGTAGCATGTCTCTGGCCGCGTCTGTAAAAGAGCCGGTTGGCATCATGACACAGTCCTCGATGGCGATCGAGGTCATTGTCGCTGCGCGCCCATTTGTGAAGTGGGCCGGCGGCAAGGGCCAACTCTTGGCCGAACTCATGCGGCGCTTGCCGCGCCATTTCCGCCGCTACCACGAGCCTTTCGTGGGCGGGGCGGCGTTATTCTTTAATCTCTATAATCAAGGCCGGCTGCGCCAGGGCGCGGTGCTGAGCGATTATAACCCTGAGTTGGTATTATGCTACCAGGTCGTGCGCGACGACGCCGAAGCGCTGATCGCCACCCTTAAGCGGCACGAGCAGCACCGCCTCGATCGCGAATATTTCATGGAGATTCGCGGCTGGGATCGCCAACCCGATTTCGCGCAGCGCAGCCATGTCGAACGCGCCGCCCGCACGATCTTCCTCAACCGCACATGCTATAACGGATTGTATCGGCTAAACAACAAAGGTCAGTTCAATGCGCCGTTCGGCTACTACAAGAACCCGCTGATCTGCGACCCCGAGAATATGCGCGCCGCCAGCAAGGCGCTGCGGCACGTCGAGCTGTTGGTCGGCGACTTTGGCGATGCGGCCACACATGCCGAGCCAGGTGATCTGGTCTATTTCGACCCGCCGTATGTGCCAATGAGCGCGACCGCTTCGTTTACCCACTACACCGGGCAAACCTTCGGCCCCGACGATCAGCGCCGCCTGGCGCGCCTGTTCGACGATCTGATGGAGCGCGGGGTGTATGTGATGCTCAGCAACTCGGCCACGCCGCTCTCGCGCGAGCTCTACGCCGCGCATGCGGTCAGTACCTCGGTTGTGCTCGCCAGCCGCAAGATCAACTGCGACGGGCGCAAGCGCGGCAGCGTCGAGGAGCTGATTGTGTGCGGATATAAACCCGGCTCGTAACCAAGGTAAAAGGTAAAAGGCAAAATACCCCTTTTACCTTTTACCTTTTACCTTTATGTCTATTCGCATCCTAATAGCAGATGACCACCCGATCGTCCGCGAGGGCCTCAGCGCGGTGCTCGAGACACAACCTGACTTTGAGATCGTCGGCGCGGCGGCGAGCGGCGCGCAGGCGGTCGCGCAGGCGGCCGAGCTGCGGCCCGATGTGATCTTGCTCGATCTCGAACTGCCCGAGCTCGACGGTGTGGCGGCGCTGCGCGCGATCCGCGCGAGCAACCCAGCCGCCAAGGCGCTGATCTTCACCGCCTTCGACACCGACGAGCGGATTCTGGCCGCGGTGCAGGCAGGCGCGCAAGGCTACCTGCTGAAGGGCGCGCCGCGCGAGGAT
>WNFZ01000486.1_pt1 | contig 46328 bp, 41 predicted proteins | sample 5400081 | NCBI WGS metagenome assembly WNFZ01 (sample SAMN13153365, study PRJNA577476) | soil metagenome | isolation source: 80 cm soil or saprolite under grassland replicate 1 | place: USA:California | collected 2016-06-15
GGAAGTCGCGCAGCTTCGCCCAACTGTCGGCCGTCATCCGGTACGAGTAGATCTTGCCCGCCGTGTGACAGCGCACGCAGGTGTTGTAGAGCTTCTCCTCGTCCTTGTCGGCCGGCGCCTCCACGCGTTGCGAGTTGTGCCACAGGCTCAGGTACGACACCCGGGCCTGCTCGTCGGGCGTCAGGATCTGTGTCGCGCAGAGGTCTTTCAGCAGCCGATCCATTTCACCCGCGCCGATCGACATGCCGTGCAGCCGCCGCATCCGGTCGACGATGACCGTCCACTCCTCGGGGGTCGTGCGCAGCTGCTCGACGCGTGAAATGCGACCGTCCGCGTTCGGCGTGTGGCAGCCCGTGCATTTCTTCCAGACGAGCGAGTCGCGGTCGAATGCATGAGCGCCGACGCTCGCCGCCGCCAGCGCCAGGCCGAGAACGACCCGCGACAGTGTGTGTTGTCGCATCCCGCGTCTCCCGATGCCGCAGCTCACACGGCCATCAGAACCGACTTGGTTTCGGTGAACAGATCGAGCGCAGCGCGCCCCATCTCGCGGCCGATACCGGACTGCTTGTAGCCGCCGAACGGCAGGCTCGCGTCGAGCATGCTGTGGCAGTTCACCCAGACGGTGCCGGCCTTGATGCGCGGAATGAGCCGATGCACGCGCGCCAGATCGTTCGACCAGATCGAAGCGCCCAGACCGTACGGCGTGTCGTTGGCAAGCCGCACCGCGTCGTCGACGTCGTCGTAGGGCAGCGCGACGACGACGGGTCCGAAGATTTCCTCCTGTACGACGCGCATGTCCTGGCGAGCATCGACGAGCACCGTCGGCTGCACGAAGTAGCCCTTGCTGTTGACGCGGCCGCCGCCAGTCGCCACCTTCGCCCCCTGACTGATGCCGCTGTCGATGTAGCCGCATACGCGGTCGCGCTGCACCTCGGATACGAGCGGGCCGAGCTCGCTCGACGGGTCGAGCCCGGGACCGAGCTTCATCTTGCTCGCGATCGCCGCGAGGTCCGCGACGACGCGATCGAATAGCTTCTTCTGTACGTACAGCCGCGAGCCCGCCGTGCAGACCTGGCCTTGATTGAAAAAGATCGCCTGTGCCGCGCCGGCGGCGGCTTGCGCCGGATCGGCGTCGTCGAGCACGATGACCGGCGACTTGCCGCCCAACTCGAGCGACACGCGTGTCATGTTCTCGATCGCCGCGCGCTGCACGAGCTTGCCCACTGCAGTCGAGCCCGTGAACGCGATCTTGTTGATGCCCGGATGGGCGGCGAGCGCCGCGCCCGCAGTCTCGCCGAGTCCCGTGACGATGTTGACGACGCCGGCAGGTATCCCGGCCTCGAGAATCAGTTCGCCGAGCCGCAGTGCGGTCAACGGGGTTTCTTCCGCCGGCTTCAGCACGACCGTGCAGCCGGCGGCAAGCGCCGGGCCGATCTTCCACGCCGCCATCAGCAGCGGGAAGTTCCACGGAATGATCGCCCCGACGACGCCGACCGGTTCCTTGCGTGTCCACGCGAAGAACTTCGCCTGCGGAATGAACGGCACCGACACGTCATGCGTCGCGCCTTCTATCTTGGTCGCCCAGCCCGCCATGTAACGCAGGAAGTCGACCGCCATCGCCATGTCGACATGACGTGCGAGCATCACCGACTTGCCGTTGTCGAGCGATTCGATCTCGGCCAACTGTTGCGCGTTCGCCTCGATCTTGTCGGCAAGCGCGAGCAACAGGCGCTCGCGCTGCACCGGCGACATCGCGGGCCACGGTCCGTCCTCGAACGCCGCGCGCGCCGCACGCACGGCGCGATCGATGTCGACAGCATTGCCCGCCGGCACGTGCGCGAACACTTCGCCGTTCGCGGGATTACGCACATCGAGCCGTGCGCCGTCGGCCGCGTCGACCCAATCGGCGCCGATGAGCATCTTCTTCGGCGCTGCGACGAATGCACTGGCGGCTTCGCTGATCAACTGGCGCGTATTCATGTCCATGTCGAATCTCCCATGCGTGGATCGTGATGAGCAGGCGCGGCGCGCAAAGCGTTCATTGCGCCGCGAGATAGTGGATGCCGACGCCGGCGAGGCCGACCACGACGAGCTGTCCCGGCATGCCCGCGACGACCGCGGCGAGCGTCTGACGTTCCGGTCGGATCATCGTGCGAAAGCTCTTGCCGCCGTCGACGCTCGTCGCAACGGCGCCGCCGAGGCCGACCAACGCGATCGTGCCGTCGGCGAGTTGCGCGCCGCCGCTCCACGACTGATCGGTGCCGGTTGGAATGTCAGCCCATGAGCGGCCCTGATCGGTCGAGCGCAGCGCGTGGCCGCGCATGCCGTACACGAGCGCAGCGCCGCCGTTGAGCGCGATGCCGCCCCACAGCGAGCCGTTGTACGGCAGATGTAACGCGGCCCACGATCGGCCGCCGTCGGACGAGCGGAACACCGTGCCCGCCTCGGCGGCGATGAATAGCGCACCACCGGGCAGCGCGAAGATCGCGTTGAGATGGCGATCGCGATCGTCGCCGTCGCCGACGACGAATTCCTTCCACGTCCGGCCGCCGTCGTGGGTGGCGAGCGCAAATCCGAACGCGCCGGCGACGATGCCGTGCTCGGCATTCTCGAACCAGACCGACAGCAGCGCGACGTCGGCCCCGGCTTCATGGTTGCGCGTCCATGTTTCGCCGCCGTCGGCTGTCTGCAGGATCGTGCCGCCGTGTCCGACCGCGAAGCCGCGTTGCGCGTCGACGAACGTCGCCGCCGTCAGCATCGTGCGCGTGGCAACCGAGCTCGCTTGTCGCCACGTCCCGCCGTTGTCGTCGGAGAGGACGACGACGCCGTAGTCGCCGACGGCAACCAGCCGCGGGCCCGCGCGCGCGATGCCGAGCAGCGGTGCCTTGGCCGCAAGCTGCGCCTTGTAGGCAGCGCTCAGGTCCGCGGTCGCTGTCGCGGTTTGCGCCGCCGCAGGGGCTGATGCGGCGAGCATCGCGCAACAAATGAACATCCGGAGCAGGCTTTCCATCATTCGGGCTCCGTCGCCTGCGGTTCGCTGCCGCGGGCGAGTCCGGTACGCGCGAACGCCTGCGCCCGCGCCGCCTCGCGCTCGGCTTCGCCGATGCCCAGTTGGGCCGAGAGCCTTCGCATCAGCGATTCCTCCAGCCGCACGAGACCCCCGTCCGCGTACACGATCTCCCACAGAAGCTCCACGATCTCGATGCGCTCGGTCGCGTCGAAGGCGTTGCGCACCGCGGTCGCGAACACCCAGTCTTCGAGCGCGGCGTCCAGCTCGCGGCGCGCGGCCGCGATCAGCCGGGCGGCGGTCGCCGTGTCGAGTCCGAAGCGGTCGCGAACGATGCGCTCGATCGTCGAAAGCTCTTCGGGCACGAGCTGGCGATCGCTCTGCGCGAGCTCGACGAACAGCGCGACGACGGCGAGCTGCCACCGCGGGAACGGTGTACCGACGGTGTCGCGCGTTGCCGACGGCGACTGGTCGAGGAGCGCGAGGAGGCGGTCGAGCATCGGTGTACCGGATGTCAATGCGAAAGCAGCGGCGTGCGCACGGGCCGCCGCCGCGGGATCAGCAAATCGATCATGACGGCGAGCGCCGGCAGCAGCGTCATGGCCATCAGCATGTTGACCATGAACATGAACGTCAGCAGCAGGCCCATGTCGGCCTGGAACTTCAGATCGGAGAACGACCACGTCGCAACGCCCACCGACAGCGTCAGCGCAGTGAAGATCGTCGCGATCCCCGTCTCGCGCAGCGCCTGCTTGAACGCCGTGACGATGTCGACGCCCTGGGCGAGATAGATCTGCAGGCGGTTGTAGATGTAGAACGCGTAATCGACGCCGATGCCCACCGCGAGCACCATCACCGGCAGCGTCGCCACGGTGAGCCCGATCGAGAGCTCCTTCATGAACCAGTAGCCGAGCAGCGTTGCGAGCGTGAGCGGCAGGCAGCAGGCGACCATCGCGCGCCAGTCGCGGTACGTGACCAGAACCAGCACGACGATCGTCGCGTACACGTACAGCATCATCGGCAGCTCGGTCGTCTCGAGCACTTCGTTGGTCGCGGCCTGGACGCCGACGTTGCCGCTCGCGAGCCGCACGCGAACGCGCGGATCGACGTTCTGCGCTCGAAACGTCTTCACCGCGCCGACGACGGCCTTGATCGTTCCCGCCTTGTGATCGGCGAGATAGAGGTGCACGGGAAGCACCGTGCATCCCGGGTTGTAAAGACCCGAATTCTCGGGCGCGAGGCCGACCGCGTTAGCGAGCGACTTGGGGTCGCGCGGCAACGCTGCCCATTTGGGGTTGCCCTCGTTGAAACCGGAAAACGCCTGCTTCGCGAGCCACGCCGCCGATGTCACCGACACCACGCCGGGCACGTTGGCCATCTGCCAGCCGAACTGGTTCAAATACTCCATCGTTTCGTGGTCGTAGCAGCCTTCCTTCGGCGTCTCGACGACGACCGACAGCACATCGAGGCCGAGATCGAACTTCTCGACGATCCGGTTGGCGTCCTGGTTGTAGCGCGCATCGGCACGCAGCTCCGGCGCGCCGGGCTGCAGGTGGCCGATGTGGCGGCCCTGGCTCTGCATCCACGCGATGCCGAACAGCACTGCACAAATCACCGTGCCGATCGCCGCGTTGCGGGGCTCGGCGACACGGCCGAGCACGCCCATCCAGCGACCGCGCCGCTCGCGCAGACGGTTCACACGCCCGACGTAGCGGTCGTCGAAGCGCACGTACGATGCGGCGACCGGCAGCATGACGAGGTTGGTGATGATCTTGTACGCGACGCCGATCGCGGCGGTGATGCCGAGCTCGCGGATCATCGGGATCGGAATCAGCGTCAGCGTCGCGAACCCGACGAACGCGGTGACGAGCGCCATCGTCCCTGGGATCAACAGCCCGGTGAAGCTGCGCCGCGCCGCGGTCATCGTGTCGACTCCGGTGCACACTTCCTTGGAGATGTAGTTGATCTGCTGGACGCCGTGAGAGACGCCGATCGCGAACACGAGGAAGGGGACCAGTACCGCCAGCGGATCGAGCCCGTAGCCGAGCAGCTTCAGCGTGCCGAACTGCCAGACCACCGAGGCGAGCGAGCAGACGAGCGGCAGCACCGTGAGCGCCCACGAGCGCGAGTACACGTACACCGCCACCGCGGTGAGCAGGAACGCGAGCAGGAAGAAGCGCACGACGCTCTTGGCGCCGTCGGCGATGTCGCCGATCTGCTTGGCGAATCCGATGATCTCGATCTCGAAGTCAGGCGTCTCGAGCTTCTGTCGGACCTCCTGCTCGAGGCGGCGCGACAGGTCGAGGTAGTCGAGCTTGCGTTTCGACATGGGATCGCTGTCGAGCAGGTCGGCGACGACCATGGCGCCCGAGTTGTCGTTCGCGACCAGTTGCCCGATGTAGCCGCCGACGATCGCGTTGTTGCGGATGCGCTCGATCTTTTGCGGCGTGAGCCGGTCCGGCGTGATGTCGCCTCCGATCACGTCCTCGGACTTGAAGCCCTCCTCGGTGATCTCGAGCACGCGAGTCGTCGGCGTCCACAGCGAGCTCACCGTTCGGCGATCGACGCCGGGCAGGAACATCACCGCCTGCGTGACGTCGTTCAACTTGCTAAGGAACGCGGCGTTCCACATGTCGCCGGCGCGCGCGTGGACGACGACCATGATGCGATTCGCGCCGAAGACCTGATCGCGATACTGGTAGAACGTCCGGACGTATTCGTGCGCCTGCGGCAGCTGTTTGTCGAATCCGGCCGACATCCGCAGTTGGGCGGCGAACACGCCCATGACGACCGTCAGCGCGACGAGCGCCGCGAGCGTCGCCACGCGATGCGCGAACAGCGCGTGCTCGAGCTTCGCGACGAATCGCGCGAGCAGCGAAGGGTGCGCAGCGCTCATGGATCGCGGTTGCGCGCCGCGACTGCCGTGGCGAACGGCGGCAGTCGCGGCGTGCGTCGTCTCGCTAGAATGAATACGACACGTTGAACGACAGGAAGTCGCGGTCCTTCAGCAGGTTGTTGCCGTCGCCGCCCGAATACCACGTGTACGCGAGCTGGCCGCGCCACTTGTTCAGGTATTCGAAGTTGAGCGACGGCGTGAACGCCTTGCGGCCCTTGATGAAGGGGATCGTGTTCGGACTCGTGCCGCCGACGTCGTGCGCGAAGTCGATCTGCGGCGTGAGGTTGATCGGTGAGCCGAACGCGTGCGGGTAGACGACGGCGAGCTCGACGACGTAGCCCCACGAGGTCTTCGTCGGCAGCTCGTAGTTCGTCAGCAGATACGGCCGCGCGCCGGACAGGTCGAGGCCCGGGTAATGCGTAACGGCCGCCTCGGCGAGCAGCGTGCCTTCGGCAGCGCGGAGCGCGCGCAGCAGCCAGCCGAGATCGCCGCTCGGGCCGAGCAGGTAAATCGTCGTCAGATGCGCCTGCCACTTCTTCTCGTCGACAAAACCGCGATACGTGCCCGGCGCGCAGAACGCGCAATCGGGACCGGCAAGCGGCACCGTCGGGTCGATGGCGACGCTGTCGCGCGGCCGGTAGGACACTTCGCCGCCGACCGCCCAGTCGCCGACGTGCGTGTTGACCGACACGCCGTACAGATCGCGATCCTTGCCGTAATCGACGAAATAGCCGAGGCCGAACGGATTCGCCGCGATCGACGGATCGTTGACGAAGCTCACCATCGGGATCTTGTCGTGGTAGCGCAAGTAGTAGGCGCCCCACTCGGCAGCCGACTGCTCGCTCTTGTAGCGCAGCGCAAGGCCCCACTGGCCCGAATTGGGCGGCGTGCGGGTGTTCAGTTTCGGCACGACAGTACCGATCGCGAACAGGTCCTCCAGCGTGAAGCGCTGCCCGGCCGGGATGATCGCCCCGTTGCTCACCGTGCCGACATCGCCGACGGTCCCGGGCGGCCCCGGCAGCAGCGAGCTTGGCACGAACGCGTGTTGCTGGCCGCGGCCGACGACGTCGGCGAACGAGAAGTACGAGCCGACCGGATCGAACTCGAAGGCGTTCCAGCGGAACTGGTAGAAGCCTTCGACGCTCAGGTTGTTGCTGACGCCGATGTTGAACGATGCCATCGGCGCCGGCCTGAAGATTTCCTTCAGCTGCGTGCCCGGCACGTGCGCGCGCCGAAGATCGATCGCGTTGATGACGTTGATGCCGCCGTAGATGAAGATGTCCTCGCCCCAGCTCACCACCTGGTTGCCGATGCGGAACTTCGCCGGCCGGCCGAAAAGGTCGAGATCCTTGGACACCCAGGCATCGAGCAACCGCACGTCGCGCGCGGCGATGTCCTTCGCATCGTCGGCGAGCGGCGTGCGCCGCGTTTGGTCGGCGCGGAAGTCGTACAGCCAGCTCCCGCGCGCGAGCGCGCTCCATCCGTCGCGAAAGTGCAGCGAGAGCTCGTGCGTGCCCTTGAGCGCCGCCGAGACGACATCGCCCTTGTCGAAATTGAGATTGCCGTCGTCGGCCTGCAGATAGTTGAAGTCGGGATTCGACGTGAAGCCGAAGCCGGGGCCATTGACGCGCTCGCCGAGCGTGCCGGTCGTCGGCACGCATCCGCCGTTGTCGTTGCCGATGATCGAGCAGTCGCGGCCCTGCATGCGGCGCTGGGCGCCGAACGAGATCGTCGAATCGAAGCTGCCCTTCACCCATTCGGTCTCGAAGCTGGACCAGCGCGCGGCGCGACGCTGCCGCCACGCGAATCTGCGTGTTGTTCATGTTCCCTCCTGTCCGGGTTCTCGTCAGCGCTCGCCGATGCGGCGCAGTTCGTCGGGACTGAATTTCTTCGCATCGATGCGACCTTCGCGTCCGGCGAGCCAGTCGGTTTCGGGTCGCTCCTGCGTTGCGTTCTCTGCGATGTAGCGGCCGACGCTCAGATCGTACGAAACGAATTCCTGACTGACGCAGGCGGGGATTTCCGGCGCCGGATAGACGCTCGATTCCTGAACGCGCCAGATCTTGCCCTGCGCGTCGAAGTTGTCGGCGACGATCAGTCCCCAGCTGTCCTCGTCAAGATAGAACACGCGCTTCGCAATCTGGTGGCGCATGCCCTGCTTGACCGTCGCCTCGACCTTCCACACGCGATGCAGCTCGTAACGGACGAGATCGCGTTTGACGAAGTCGCCGAGGTAAACGTCCTTGTACTTGTTGCTCTTGTCGATCCACTTGAAGCTGTTGTAGGGGATGTACATCTCCTGCTTGCCGATGAGCTTCCAGTCGTAGCGATCCATCGCACCGGCGTACATCGGATACGCGTCGACGGTTTCCAGGTTCTCGTAGCCCGGTACCGGGTTGTCGTAGTTGAAGGACGGCGCGCGCCGCGTGCGCCGCTGGCCGGGGAAGTACAGCCACGCGTCGCTCGCGCTGTTGAAGAACCAATGCGCGAGGATGATCTCGCCGGCGCGGGCGGCTGGCGCGACGGTCAGGTCCATGAGCTTCATTTCGACGCCGGCGACGTCCTCGACACCCTTGTTCTTCGGCGAGTGGAACGGCACCCAGGTCCACTGGTCCTGCACCAGCGGCGTGAAGTCGCCGCCCTTGTTCGAGAAGATCGTCGCGTAGTACTCGATGCGCCCCTCGCCCATGTAGCGGACCTTGTGGTTCCACACCGCCTCGGCGCCGGTCTTGGGGATCGGGAAGAGCACGGCGGCGCCGATGCCTTTTTCGAGTCCCCAGCCGTTCGCCGCGAGCTTCGCTTCGCGCGCGTTGGCCTTCGTGCGCTCGTAGACGAAGTCGGGGAAGCCGCAGCTGCGACGCGTCGGGTACACGTCCATCCGATACCCCTTGATCTGCTTGACCAGCGCGAGCTGGCCCTCGGAGAGCTTGTCGCGGTACTTGTCGACGTTGGACGCGTCGATCGAGAACAGCGGCTTGTCGGCGGCGAAAGGATCCGGCCGCTTCTGTCCGGGCTTCCAGCCGGCAGGAGCCGAGGTCATGCCTCCCGTCCACTCGGGAATCGTTGCGTCCTTGTTCGCGGCCTTCTCGGCGCCGATCGGCGTGAGGTTCTTCCCAAGCTGTGCGGCCTCCTGATCGCTGACCGCAGCGAGGACCGCCGGAGTCAACAGCGTAGACAGCGCGAGCGCGAGCCCGCCGGCGCGCGCGATCGTTGCATAGGTGAGATTCATTCCGGTCACTCCTCCGAATCCTGAGTCCGGTACCCTGTTTGGACCGGACTCTCATGACGTGTACGTGCGACCGATTGTCGCCGTCGCGCTTCGGAGCCGTTATCCCAAATCGGCAATCGAGTCCGGTCTTCTTAATGCAGGTCAAAGATTTGCGAACCAGTTTGGGAGCACCGTACGAGATGTTCGGAACTCGAGGCGGCGCCGCGATCGCTTGCCCGCGCTTCGATCGCGGGTGACGAACGATCCGAAGGAGGAGATCCGATGGTCGAGCCGGCGAGCCGCTAATGGTCGTGGCAGCGGTCATCGCGTCGGAAACTGCGCACGCCTGTTCGCAGGGCGATGGCGACATCGCGCCGCTTTCCCTCACGCGCACGACGAGCTCTGACATCGAGGAACAGGCGGCCAGCCTGCGCGAGTGGAACCAGGTCTACGAGCAGATGACGCCGGGCCGTTTCGTCGGCGGCCTGCACGAGCTCTGTTTTTCGGGCGTGCAGCTGTTTCGCGAGACGACCAATCAGGCCGTTCACGAATGCGGTAACCCGTGGTGGGGATCGCGCGCGATAGGCGTGCCCATCCGCATGGAGGGGACCGCGCTGTTCCGCGGCGAGGGCGTCGAGCCCGATGCGCTGGTCACGCTCGGCGCGCAGGACGAGCTCGACTTCTACACGCCGCGCGGTTTCGAGATCCTCGGCCTCGTCGTCGATTCGGGTGCGCTCGAAACGCACGCGCGCGAAGTCGAACATCGCGACCTTGCAGCCGTGTTCGCGGGCAAGGGGGTGCTCAAGCCGTGCGTTGAGCGCCTGGACGAATTCCGGCGGCTGCTGCAGTCGGTGCTGCAATCGTCGGAAGTCAATCCGATTGCGCTGCAGTTCCGGCAGACACAGCGCGTTCTCGAGCAGACGATGCTGGGCGCGGTGGTCGCCGTCGTGGCCGATGACAGCGCGTCGGCCAGGCCGGCATGCGCCGGACGGCGCAACGTCGTCGACGCGGCGAAGGCGTTCATGCGCTCGCGCATCGCCGAGCCGATCACGGTTGCCGATCTATGCCGCGAGCTGGGCGTGAGCCGGCGCACGCTCCAATACAGCTTTCAGGAAGTGCTGGGCATCAACCCGGTCCGCTTCCTGCGTGCAATGCGCCTGAACGGCGTACGGCGCGATCTCAAGGCGGGCAAGTCCCCAGCGGATTCGGTGCAGGACATCGCCGCACGGTGGGGCTTCTGGCACCTGGGTCATTTCGTCACCGACTACAAGCGAATGTTCGGCGAGCTGCCCTCGGAAACGCTTCGTCACAAGCGCGGGTCGGCGATCGCGCAGCGCCGGTGATTCGTCGTCGCGCTCGACTGCGGCCGGCGTCGCTGTGACGCCCGGTTGTGTGAAGCGGCGGACAAAGCAGAGACGTCACGGCTTGGGGTCGCGCACCGGTCGCTGCCAGCGATTTCAGCTTTTCGCCACGCGCAGGATCGCGATGGTTCCGATGCGATCGAGAACAAGGTTGGCGAGTCCGACGAGCCGTCCGACATCCGCGCTCGCGTATGGCGAGCAGCGCCGCACCATCTTCCCAACTCATGCACGAGCAGCGCACGATGATGGACGACAGCTGCGAGGCGTGCCATGGACCCCTCCAGCGGGACAGCGACGGCAGCAGCTTCTGCGCCAATCCCGCGCGCCGTGGTCAACAATGGCCCGAGCTCAATCTGAACATGTAAGCCGCCGAAACGGCGGCTTCGGTTGACACGAGCAAGGCGAGCGAAAGAAAGAATGCGGAGTAACGACAGTCGTTACATTCTCGTTTCCGGAGAAGGTTTCTTGTGACGTGACGCGCGCGCGTATGCGCGCGCGCTCTCTCGCTGAAGCATACCCACGTGCGCGCTGTTTGACTCACATCAAATGAACGATCGCCGCAGCGGCCTAGGCTCGATCGAATCCGCTCGCACTAGGAAGGCGCGAGGCGATGGGCATCGTAGTGCTGGGCATCGGCAACCTGCTTCTGGGAGACGAGGGTTGCGGTGTGCATGCTCTGCATGCGCTTCGCGCCGAGTCCGCACGTTGCGGCCCGGACGTCACGTTCGTCGACGGCGGCACGCTGTCGTTCGATCTGTGCGCAATCGTTGAAGCGACCGATGCGCTGATCGTGCTCGACGCGGCGAACCTCGGCGCCTCGCCGGGGAGCGTGCGCTGCCTCGAAGGCCGTGCACTCGACAGGTTCCTCGAAACGGGTGTCCTTGCAAGCGTCCACGAGGTAGCACTCGCCGACGTCTTGGCCATTGCCGAGCTCAACGGACGTCTGCCTGCACGGCGCGCGCTCGTCGGCGTGCAGCCGCAGCGATTCGATTTAGGCATTGCGCTCACCGATGGCGTTGCCGGCGCGATTCCGCGCATGTGCGACGAAGCGCGTCGGCTGCTCAAGCGCTGGCGCACCGAGCCGCCGTCGGCAGCCGCGCAGGCGACGCACACCGACGGCTCCCCGGACGGCGCTAAGCACGTGCCGGTACAGGAGGAAACACGATGACACACAGGGCTACAGTCGGCGAAGCGCTGAGCGCGCGCGGCGTGAGCCGACGCAATCTCGTGAAATTCTGCGCGGCGATGGCGTCGCTGCTCGCGCTGCCCGCCGACATGCGGCAAGTCTTCGCGCAGGCGCTCGCGCAAGCGCAGCGTCCGTCGGTGATCTGGCTGCCATTCCAGGAGTGCACCGGTTGCACGGAATCACTCACCCGCTCGTCGCAACCTTCGGTCGAATCGCTGCTGTTCGATCTCGTTTCGCTCGATTACCAGGAGACGCTGATGGCGGCGTCCGGTCATCAGGCGGAAGAGATTCGCTTGAACACGATGAAGGCAAACAAGGGCAAGTACATCCTGATCATCGACGGGTCGGTTGCAACCGGCGAGGGCGGCGCGTACTCGTGCATCGGCGGCGCGACGAACGAGCAGTGGCTGCGTGACGCGGCCCAAGACGCGGCGGCGATCGTATGCGTCGGCACGTGCTCGTCGTTCGGCGGTCTGCCGGAAGCGAATCCGAATCCGACGCGCGCGGTGCCGGTGTCGGCGATCGTGAAGGACAAGCCGATCGTGAAGGTGCCGGGTTGTCCGCCGATTCCGGCGGTCATCACCGGCGTGCTCGCGCATTTCCTCGCGTTCGGCATCCTGCCCGAGCTCGATCCGTTGGGCCGGCCGAAGGCGTTTTACGGCGAGACGATCCACGACCGCTGTTATCGCAGGCCGTTCTACGACCAGGGCCGATTCGCGAAGTCGTTCGACGATGCCGGCGCGCGCAACGGCTGGTGCCTCTACGAGCTCGGCTGCAAGGGACCGACGACCTACAACGCCTGCGCAACGGTGAAGTGGAACGGCGGCACGAGCTATCCGATCCAGTCCGGACACGGCTGCTTCGGCTGCTCGGAGCCGCGGTTCTGGGACGCGCAGAGCTTCTACGATCCGTTGCCCACCGTGCAGTGGGGCAGCGCGGCCACGGTGGCGGGCGCGGCGGCGGCCGGCATCGCGCTCGGCGCCGTCGCGGCGGCGACGGCGCGCCGCCGGCAGCAGAACAGCGAGAAGGAGTAGGCAATGGATGCATTCGACGGCATGACGCTCCTTCAGTTTGCTCGCGGGCCGGTGATGGCGTTCGCTTCCTTCGTGTTCGTCGCCGGCATCCTCTGGCGGCTCGTCGGCATCGCGCTGCTGCGCCATCGTCGACCGCTTTCGCCTGCGCGCAAGCCGCACGCGTGGACCGGCATACGGCTCATCATCTTCCGCTCGCTGCCGAAGCCCGCCTTCTTCCGCGGCGGCACAGCGTACGGCGAGGTGATCGGCTACATCTTCCACATCGGGTTCTTTGTCGCGCTGTTCTTCTACCTGCCGCACATCCTGTTCTTCCGCGACGTGTTCAGCGGCCTGTTCGGCATCAACATGAAATCGACCGGTGGCTTCGCGTGGCCGGCGCTGCCCGGCGGCGTCATCTACTTCTTCAGCGCCGTTTCGGTCGCCGCGATGCTCGGCTCCGCCGTACATCGGTTCGTCAACGGGCCAAAGCGCGTGCTGTCCAATTTCGACGACTATGTGAGCTGGCTCGTGACGTTCCTGCCGCTTGCGACCGGCATGCTCGCGTACAGCCACGTCGGCGGGCCGTACCAGACGCTGCTTGGGTTGCACATCCTGTCGATCGCGCTGCTGCTGATCTGGTTTCCATTCGGCAAGCTGATGCACTTCTTCTACTTCTTTACCACGCGCGGCGCCGAAGGCGTTCAGTTCGAACGCAAAGGAGCGAGCCTGTGAACGCGCAAATCAACGAAACTCATCCGCTGCAGCTCGACGAGCCGCGCGTGTCGGTGAAGCAGCCGGCGACGCGCACCGACGTGCAGGGCACGCTCGATGCGCACGCCCGCGAGACACGCGCGATGCGCCGCTTCATCGGCGATTTCGGCGCGACCGCGGCGCTCTACCTCGAGTCGTGCATCCACTGCGGCATGTGCGCCGACGCATGCCACTACTACGTCACCACCGAGAATCCGAAGTACACGCCGATCCTCAAGGTGGAGCCGTTCAAGCAGGCGTACAAGCGCGAATACGGGCCGTTCGCGTTCTTCTTCCGTTCGCTGGGATTGAAGCCGCGCGTGAGCGCCGAGGAGCTCGCGCGGTGGCAGGAGCTGATCTATGACTCCTGCACGCTGTGCGGCCGCTGTTCGCTGATCTGTCCGATGGGCATCGACATCTCGGGCCTCGTCGCGATCGCTCGCCAAGGGATGGCGGCCGCAGGCCTGCTTCCGCACGAGCTGTGGGCTCTCACCGAGCGGCAGGAGTCCGATGGCAGCGCGCTCGGCGTGACGGCGCAGGGATTGCGCGAATGGCTGCCTGGACTCGCGCAGCAGGCCGGCGTCGCGATCCCGCTCGACAAGGAGCGATGCGACGTGCTCGCGACGATCAATCCGATCGACGTTCTGAAATATCCGGCGACGATCGTCGCGCTCGCGCGCGTGTTGAATCACGTCGGCGCCGATTGGACCATCGCGAGCGATGGCTTCGAGGCAGGCAATATCGGAACAGTCTCCGGCCGGATCGATCTGCAGCGGGCGATTGTCGAGCGTATCGCGCAAGCGGCCGAGCGCCGCGGCGCGAAGACGGTGCTGCTGCCCGAATGCGGCCACGCCTACGGCGCGATGCGATGGCAGGCGAGCGAGCTGATGGGCCGCAGGCTGCCGTTCCAGGTGTTGCACATCGTCGAGTACCTTGCCGAGGCGACGAAGAGCGGCACGCTGCGGTTGAAGCCGCTCGCGACCACTGTCACGTTCCACGATCCCTGCCAGGTCGTGCGCCGAGGCGGCGTCGGCGAGGCGCCGCGCGAGCTCATCAAGGCGCTGGGCGCGGAGCTCGTCGAGATGTCGCCGAACCGCGATACCCAGTGGTGTTGCGGCGGTGGCGGCGGCGTAATCGCGATCCGCCGCGCCGATCGGCTGCGCCATCGCGTGTTCCAGCTCAAGATCAACCAGATCGATGAGACAGGCGCAGATCTTCCCGTCACCACCTGCTCCAATTGCCGGCAGGCGTTCGACGACGGGCAGGCATATTACCGCTGGGACAAGACGATGCACTCGCTGCTCGAGATCGTCGCCGGCCAACTGATCGAGGAGCGGTCATGAGCCCCGCCAATCGCGTTGTCGTCGATCCGATCACCCGGATCGAAGGGCACCTTCGCATCGAAGCGGACACCGATGCCGACGGCGTGATCACCCGCGCGTCCAGCGCCGGCACGATGGTGCGCGGCATCGAGATCATCCTGCGCAATCGCGACCCGCGCATCGCGTGGGCATTCGCGCAGCGCATCTGCGGCGTGTGCACGCTCGTGCACGGCATCGCGTCGGTGCGCGCGGTCGAGGACGCGCTGAAGTACGACATTCCGCCGAACGCGAACCTGATCCGCAATCTGATGATCGGCCAGCAGTTCATCCACGACCACGTCATGCACTTCTACCATTTGCATGCGCTCGACTGGGTAGATGTCGTGTCCGCGCTCAAGGCCGATCCGAAGCAGACCTCCGCGCTCGCCCAAAGCATCTCCAGCTACGCGCGCTCGTCGCCGGGCTATTTCGCGGATGCGCAGAACCGCGTGAAGAAGTTCGTCGAAGGCGGGCGGCTCGGCATCTTCGCGAACGCGTACTGGGGGCATCCGGCGTACAAGCTGCCGCCCGAGGCGAACCTGATGGCGGTCGCGCACTATCTCGATGCGCTCGTATGGCAGCGCGAGGTCTGCAAGCTGCACACGATCTTCGGCGGGCGCAATCCGCATCCGAACTTCCTCGTCGGCGGCATGCCGTCGGCAATCAGCGTGCAGTCGCCGGGCGCGCAAGTCGAGCCGGCGCACTTCCGCGGCGGCGATGCCGCCACCGCGGTCAACGTGCTCGGCCTGCAGCAGGTGCAGGACATCATCAACATGATGCGCACGTTCGTGAACGAGGTCTACGTGCCCGACACGCTTGCGATCGCGGGTTTTTACAAAGATTGGGCGAAGGTCGGCGAAGGGCTCGGCAACTTCCTCTGCTACGGCGATCTGCCGGCGAAGAGCATCCGCGATCCGTCGAGCTTCCTGTTCCCGCGCGGTGCGATCGTCGATCGCGATCTGTCTCACATTCAACCCGTCGACCTTCACGCCGACGGCGAGATCCAGGAGTACATTGCGCATTCGTGGTACGACTACGCGCAAGGTCAGGACAAGGGCCTTCACCCGTACGCCGGCGAAACCGCGCTTCACTACACCGGGCCGAAGCCGCCGTACCAGAACCTGGACGTCGACAAGGCTTACTCGTGGCTCAAGTCGCCGCGGTGGAAGGGCCGGGCGATGGAGGTCGGCCCGCTTGCGCGCATGCTGATGCTCTACGCGTCCGGTAATGCGCAGGCGAAGGAGCTCGTCGCAATGACGCTCAAGACGCTGGACGTTCCCGTCGAGGCGCTGTTCTCGACGCTCGGCAGGACCGCCGCGCGCACGCTCGAAACGAAGATCATCGCCGACTCGATGCAGTCGTGGTACGACGCGCTGCTTGCCAACATCAAGGCCGGCGACGTGCGTACGCACAACGATCAATACTGGGATCCGCGCACGTGGCCTGCGGAAGCGCGCGGCGCCGGGTTCATGGAAGCGCCGCGCGGTGCGCTCGGCCACTGGATCGTGATCCGCGACGGCAAGATCGCGAACTACCAGGCGGTGGTGCCGTCGACCTGGAACGCGGGCCCGCGCGACGCGAAGGGACAGGACGGCGCGTACGAGGCCGCGCTACGCGGCACGAAGCTCGCCGACCCCAAGCAGCCACTCGAGATCCTGCGCACGATTCACAGCTTCGATCCCTGCCTTGCGTGCGCAGTGCACGTCGCTGGGCCGGGCGGAGTGCCGCTGGTCGAAATCGCGGTCAACTGAACCGCGCGTCGCGACGGGCGGAATAAGGCGCGCGAGCGGCGCTTGGCGCGCTGATCCAGCGTCCACGTCTGCACGGTCCAGCGTCTTGCTGTGCCAATGCGGCGTGTGCAGGTCCACCTCGTTGCCCATGCCGAGCACGTGCCAACGCACTCTTTGGACGTTGCCCATCGCGAGCCCGCGCAGATTGCCGAAGATGTAGCCGTTGATGCTATAACCGCCAATCCATCTGCAACAATCGGTCCGCTCCGGTGACAAAGTCCCGAGCCAGTCGCGAGAATTCTGCCCATCCCAGCCGGCTCGCCCGCAAGCTCGGCACCACCGACGCAGTGATGATCGGTCTTGGTTCGATGATCGGCGCGGGTGTGTTCGTGGCGATCGCGCCGGCCGCGCGGGTGGCGGGCGCAGGCCTGCTGCTCGGGCTGGTGATCGCGGCGTTTGTCGCGTATTGCAACGCAACTTCGTCAGCCGAGCTTGCATCGCTTTATCCCGAGTCGGGCGGTGCGTACGTCTATGGGCGCAAGCGACTCGGCCCATTTTGGGGTTTCCTGGCAGGATGGGGATTTGTCATCGGCAAGCTCGCAAGCTGCGCCGCGATGGCATTGACCTTCGCCTTCTACGCGGCGCCTTCCATTTCGCGTCCCCTTGCCGTCGGTGCGGTGATCGCGCTCACCGCGGTCAACTACTTCGGCGTGACGAAGACCGCGCTGCTTACTCGCGCCATCGTCGCCATCGTGCTCGTGTCGCTCGCGGTTGTCGTGGCCGCTGTCGTCTTCGGCGGTGAAGCCGACATCAGCCGGCTGCACATGCTCACCACCAGCAGTCCGTACGGCATCCTGCAGGCCGCAGGGCTGCTGTTCTTCGCATTCGCAGGCTACGCTCGAATCGCAACACTCGGCGAGGAAGTCGTCGATCCGGCGCGGACCATACCGCGCGCGATCCCGTTGGCGCTTGCGATCACATTGGTCGTTTATGCCGCGGTCGCGGTGAGCGCGCTGCTCGCCGTCGATGCCGCCACACTCGCGCAAGCACCCGCGCCCCTCAGGGCGGCCGTCGAAGCGGGCCGCTGGGCATCATTGTCGCCGGTGGTTCGCGTCGGCGCGACCGTTGCATCGCTCGGTGTGCTGCTGTCGCTGCTCGCAGGAGTCAGCCGTACGGCATTCGCGATGGCTTCCACCCACGATCTGCCGAGCTTCTTCGCGGCCGTGCATCCTCGTTATCGGATCCCGCATCATGCCGAGCTCGCGGTCGGCGCGATCGTTGCCACAATTGCTGCCGTAGCCGACATCCGCGATGCAATTGGCTTCAGTTCGTTCGCGGTGCTGACGTACTACGCAGTTGCGAACGCATCCGCGTTCACGCTGAACCCCGGGGAGCGCCGATGGCCACGCTGGCTTGCGGTGTGCGGCGTCGCAGGCTGCGCGATCCTAGCCTTCAGTTTGCCCGTCAGCGCCGTGATCGGCGGAAGCGCGCTGTTGATCGCGGGCGCGGCAGTGTTCATTCTGCGCACGAAGACCGGTCGCGGTGCACGGCAACCTGGCGGCAAGCAATGACGTCAGGCCAACGCAGCGCGTTATCGCAGGCTCAATCTCCTTCTAAATGACCTGAGTGCTAACCAGCGCCTGACGCCGCCGCATCTGTCTGAGGATGAAACAATCGTACCGCCACGATGCCAAGCACGACGAAGAGAGCAAGCACGACGAACTGCGCGATAAGGAACGGCGGCTCGGATTGGGTCGGTGCCAGCGGCATCAAGAGCGGTAACTTCTGGAACGCCTGCACGACCCCGACGAAGACGTTCAGGTAGAGAGCCACGACAGCGCCTACGACGTAGATCCAGCGCCAGCGACCCGCGAGGCGGTAGACATAGCGCGCCAGGATCGCGACCGCCAACACGATCAGCGATACGATGCCAACGACATGCGACGGCAGAATGTGATCGCGTGGGAAAAGGAATCCGGTCGCGCTCGTCAAGACCGTGGTTGCGAGAAAGACCGCGGTCCAGACATCGAGTCTTTTCGAGTTGAACATGCCAAACAGGACGATGAGGCCAGCGGAAATTCCTACCAGGCTCAAAACAACGTGAAACAAAGTAAACGCAGATGTCGACAGTCCCAGGATCATGATCGACTCCTTCCGAAAGCCATCTGTTCACTTCGGGTCCTGCCTGGCTGCTCTGGAACTCCCGTGAGAGCGCTGTTCAAGCGGGAAGAACGTCCCAAGTGATCCGCGCCGGCAGGGCTAAAAGTAGCGCTTGACAAAAAGCACGACCGTTCGTATAGTTCGAGTCATGAGCAAAGGCGAGCATACGCGCGCAGCGATCCTCGACGCTGCGCTGGCACAGGCGAGTGAGGGGGGCTTCGAGTCGCTGACCATCGGGTCCCTGGCCGAGCGTGCCGGCTTGTCCAAGAGCGGGCTCTTTGCCCATTTCGGATCGCGTGAGGAGTTGCAAGTGGCCGCCATCGAGGCTGCTGCCGCGCGTTTCAGCGAAACCGTATTCCTGCCTGCGTTGAGAGCGCGGCGCGGGTTGCCGCGCCTGCGCGCGCTGTTCGAGAATTGGCTCGGCTGGACGGCGCGTGGTGGGCTCATTCACGGCTGCCCCATGCAGGCGGCTGCAGTGGAGTTCGACGACCGTCCTGGGCCCGTACGCGACGCGGTCGTGGAGCATTTCGCGCGGCTCGAGCGAGAGCTCGGCCGTGCCGTCGAGCTCGCGGTCGGCCAAGGCCACCTGCGAGCGGATCTCGACGTCGGACAATTCGTGTTCGACATGATGGGCATCATCTTCGCCTACTACCACGGCGCACGCCTGTTCGATGTCGCCCGGGCTGAAGCGCATGCTCGCGCTGCGTTCGAGCGGTTGCTTGCAACGGCTGCGCCAACTGCCTGAACCCTCAGCGAGATTTGCATGAACGCTTCATTGGCCGCCTCTGTAAACAGCACGATCGTTCGTGCCAAACCGTCGCTATGGGCTGTCATTCGTGCCTATTTCGCGATCGCTTCCCGCTTGGTGCCCGATCTGGCGCGTCGCCACGCAGAGCGCCTGTTCACCGCGCCGCCGCGTTATGCCGGCCGCAGATTGCAACCGGTCGATGCTCGCCGCGAAACGGTTGTCTCCGGCACGCACTCGCTTGCGGTCTGGCAGGCCGGACCGCCAGCCGCTCCGGCCGTTCTATTGGTCCACGGTTGGGGTGGCCGCGGAGTGCAAATGGGAAGCTTCGTCGCGCCGCTCGTGGCGACGGGCCATCGCGTCGTGTGGTTCGATCAGCCTGGGCACGGCGAAAGCGGGCACGGACCGGTCGCCCTGCCGGATTTCGTTCGCGCCCTGCAGGCGCTCGCCGCCACGCACGGACCGTTCGAAGCAGCGATCGGCCACTCGCTCGGCGCAGCCGCGCTCGGCGTTGCAATGCGACGTGGTCTGGAACTTGGGCGCGTCGTATTCGTGAGCCCTCCTGCGTCGATCAGCGAGCATACGCACAAGTTCGCTCGCATGCTGGGAATCACGCCGTCAATTCGCGACGCAATGCGTCACCGCCTAGAGCGTCATTACGGCGTGCGCTTCGCAGAGATCGACCGCATCGACGAGCTGGGACAATTGCATCTGCCTGCGATGTTCGTGCATGACAGCGGCGACACCGAAGTGCCGTTCGAGCACACGCTGCGATTGTCCGCACGCATGCCCGAGGCGCGGCTGATCAAGACCTACGGGCTTGGCCACTACCGGCTGCTGCGCGACCAAGCCGTCGTCCGGGCGATCGTCGACTTCGTCCGCGGTGACGTTGATGATTTGCCTGCCGAGCTGCCGGTTCTACCGCGCCCAGCGCCGATCTACTGAGTCAATCATCGACGATTTGCTCGATTCTCCGCTGTGGATGACGAGAGGTGCGTATGACGAAGCCAGACAAGCAGCCTATGAACGGTGGGCTCTATCTCGACGACCTCCACGTCGGACAGCGGTTCGTCAGCGGGTCGCATGCTGTGGACGAGGCGCAGATCAAGGCGTTCGCCGGCGAGTTCGACCCGCAGCCGTTTCATCTCGATCATGCTGCGGCCAAGGGCACGTTGTTCGCAGGTTTGGCGGCGAGCGGCTGGCACACGGCGGCAATCACCATGCGGCTTCTGGTCGACGGCGGAGCGCCGATCGCGGGCGGTATCATCGGTGCCGGCGGCGAAGTGAGCTGGCCGATGCCGACGCGACCGGGCGACACGCTCCACGTGGAAAGCGAAGTCGCGCAAGTGACGCCGTCGCGCTCGCGCCCCGATCGAGGGATCGTCACCGTGCGCAGCGAGACCCGCAATCAACGCGGGGAGGTCGTGCAGATCTTGACGGCGAAGCTCATCGTGCCTCGCCGTCCATCGGCGATTGATACGTGACGAGGCGGATACCACTCGAGCAGGCGCAGCATCAACCTGCAGCCGAACGCCGTATCGTTCTCGCACATCGCTCGCAGTTCCGGGCCTTCGAACACCAACGCTTCGACGTCTTCCAACGTTCGCGTCTGGAAGAGCTTGCCCCCGATCCATTAGTACCGAGGACCAGCCGAACTCGTCGCCCGCGATCAGCGTGTCCGGCGCCCGAATAGCGCGTGGTGATGTCGCCGTTCCTGTGACCGGGGCGCGGGGGCTGCTGTGATGATGCGCGCCGGCGCGCTGCGCTTCTGCCTGTCGCGACCGGCGGGCCGGCTTCATTGCGCTCGATAAACGAACAAGGGGCCTGTGCAGCCCCTTGCATAATTCCCCCCGCCTCTCGCTGAAAACCGGGCGAGCGAGCCGTTACGGCAGCTTGACCGCCTGAATATCGCCCTTGGCGCCCAAGCCGAGCGTCTTTACGTACGACACGTGATGGCCACGCGTGGTGATGTTGTCGTCATGCACTGCGAAGCCCACGTTGTAGACACCGCCTTCCTTCAGCGACTTGTCATCGTCGTTGGTCAGGCCGAGCGGGCGGACGATGACCACCGTCCAGGTGCCATTCTCCCAATTGGCGATCGCGTTGTTGTCCGCGGCCGAGCCTTTGGCATCCTGCCGGCTCACCACGTAATCGGGAATCATGTCGCCTTCCTTCCATCCTGCGTTCGGATCGAACGGTACCGCATTTTTCTCCTTGATCAGGAAATGCTCGCCCTTGTGCAGCTGCGCGGCGGTGATCGACTTATAGCCGGTCTTCTTCGCGTCCCACATGAATTTCGGCTCGTGCGTCTTGGAGTCTGCGTTGCCGCCGAACATGTTCGCGCCGGCATCGGAGTTGCGGTACTCGAGTACGTAGCCGTCATCGGCCATGCCGACCGCGTTCGAGCGATGCGCGCGCCACTGGATCAGGTCAACGAAGCCGCCGGCCGCCTTCAGCTTGGCGATCTCGTCAGCCGATTTGATGGTTCTCCAGTCCGACGGGTTGCTGCGCGTCGCCGGCAAGTACTTGCGCACGTCGTTCTGCTTGATCGCCTTCTGGGATTCTTCCTTCGAGGCCATGTTGGGCATATCGCGTGTGCCCTCGTGACAGGTCAGCCAGCAGCCCTGCTGGGCGAACCCCGGCACCTTGCCGTCGTCGAGCATGATCGTCATGCGGTCTTCGTAGATGCCAGGCTGCGTGCCGTCCTGCACGACCTTGTCGAGCTTGGGAAAACCATAAACCTTCCACTCTTTGCCGTCGTAGCGCAGGTACTGGTGTTCAGTGCCGGGGAATTTGTTCTGGGTCTTCCACTGGAAGCGCAGGTACGCGTTCTTGTCGTCGTATGCCGCCTGCACCTTCAAATCGACGTAACCGATCTTGCCCTTCACCGGTGCCGGCTCCAGAGGTCCCTGCTCGACGAGCTTCGCGCCACGCGCCTTCTCGTTGTCCTTGTGGCAGGTGGTGCACGCCTGCGCGTCTACCCCCTGCGCACCCGGATGAGCGGGGCCGCGCAGCCACTCATACGTGGATTGGCCGGGATAAAACAATCCGACATTGACCGCTGGAATCTTCGACCAGTTGATCGTGGCCGGGTCGGCGGCCAACGCCGAGCTTGCGGCAAGGGCGCCTAAGGCCAGAAAAAGGACGGTCTTCTTCATGAGAGTCTCTCCACGTTGAAACGGGTTTCGATGCGGAAAAGGCGGACAGCCAGACCAGCGCTTGATCCAGGTTAGCGGACTGGTATCGCACGCGTCTTGTCGTACCCGGTGTGAAGAGCGGCTATTGAACCAACGACTGCTCCAGCACACCCGGCTGCAATGCTTGAACCTGTCGGCAGAAACAATACGTCTTTATGCGCCATTTTCTGTTCGCCCGCGGTCCCTCATCTGATCTACGTCAAAGGGCCTTCAGGTTTACGTGCTAATCAAAGCAGCGCATGCGCTCGGCTAGAGCGATCGAGAACAGGCCCCAAACGTGTCAGCAATGAAGTAGTTTTTGATCGCGCGCGCCCCAGTGTGCGTCCAGCCGATCCATAACTCCATAGGCGTCGCTCGTCCCCGGATGCCTACGGGCGCGCCAGCTCGACCACCCAGTCGGCGGTTAGCGGACAACGTGCGCGCGCTGTCCGCGCTATACCGCCGAACGCGATGAGGGCGGTGTGGCGCGACCTAAAGATCCATCTGCACCCAGAGTGGTTGATGATCGGACCTCGTGACCTCGGCGTCGATGCGAGCCGCTTGCACCCGGCCCGCCAGCGCGGCCGACACAAAGCAGAAGTCGATCCGCTTGCCGTTATCCGCTGTCACGCCTTCATCTTCGCCGTGACCGGCGGCGACCCAGCCATCGGCGAATCCGGTGAGCCGATTGAGTCGGCCGTAGCGCTCGGACATCGGTCCGACGATGCGATCGTATTCCGGCGAATGCCACACGAAATTGAAGTCGCCCATGAGAATCGCGTCGGCCGGCATCGGCGGCATCCCGCCTTCGGTCCAGCCGGCGTCGGGCTCCGGATGGCCGCCACACCACGCGCCGCCTTCGCTCGGTGCGCGCGCATGGATGTCGAGCAGTGCTTCAACCTGTGGCAGCCGCGTCGCCGGACTCAAATGGCTCAGGTGAACCGAATAGAAGCGCACGGGGCCGGCGCGTTCGGTGATGATGACCGCCTCCAGCGCGCCCTGCTGAATGCTGTGTTGCGTGAGCGTGCCGTACTTCGGCAGCAGATGGTTGCGCGACGACACGATCGGCAGTCGCGACAATATCATCGTGCCGAATTGCCGGCGCCGATTGATCAGCCGGCCTTGCGCATCACGGTAGCTCGCGTCCATGTCGAGATTGGCGCCATAGACCCAGTGATGATCGGGAAGCCGCGCGCCAAGGACCGCGGGAGAGTCGACGCAACCCGACCGTTGCCAATGCCGATCGACTTCCTGCAACGCGATGATGTCGGCGTTTTTCACGGTGGCCGCGATTCGCGCGAGATCGTAGCGGCCGTCCTTGCCGAGCCCGAACTGGATGTTGTAGGTGACGAGATGCATGGGCGGCTCGAGTCATCCCGTGTGCGATCTTCGGGACGCGATGCGCGCGTCGAGCCTCCGACCGCTCGCCTCTGGTTGAAGCGCCAACTGATACATCAACTTGCGCTAGGCTCATTAACTTCGCGAGCTGCCAACGACAAATTCACGAGCTTTTTTCTGGCGCTCGCGTGCGTCAGCTCGATCATGCCGCAGTCCGGCGCCAGAATCAGTTGCTCTTTCGGCAGGTAGCGGAGCGCTTCGTTAGCGCGCTCGACCAAGGATTCCACACTTTCAACTGCGTTCTCACCGACATCAATGACTCCCAGCATCGCGATTTTTTTGCCGATTGCGCTCAATATGGAAATATCCAGGTTGCTCGCCGCCCCCTCTATGGAAACGACGTCCAGCTTGGACTCGGACAGCCAGGTCAAGATATCGCGGTAATAGTTCTGGTTCGCCTTGTAGCTTATGCCTTTTCGCTCCAGCGGCTTATTGGGATAGCCGCGGCAAATATGCACGACAAAAGTCGCTCGGGTCTCCAGTCCTGCAAAGCAACGTTCGAGTGCCTTCAGCCCCCACGCCTGCGCTGCATCGGGATAGCGTAGCAGTACGGGATCGTCGAACTGAATGACCTGGCACCCGGCCGTTATCAGCGCTGCAACTTCATGATGAATTGCGTCGGCATAGTCATAGGCGAGCTGCTTTCGATTACCCTGATACCATTCATCGGCGACACAGTCGGCAACGGTACTGGGCCCGGGAAGGCCTATTTTGGCGATGCCCTCGGCGTGCATTTTCGTGAACAGGAACTCATCCAGAACCATTGGCCCCTTGTACTTTATTTTGCCGATTACACGCGGAGCGTTCTGAGTGGAAGTTCCAGCTCGCATGGAGATGGGTTTTCGATTGCACGCGTCGACACCATCTAGTTTATTGACGATGTGCAGTACGTAATGGCCGCGTCTTTCTTCGCCGTCGGTCATGATGTCGATGCCCGCCCGGTTTTGGTCTTTGATGGCCTCGAGAGCGGCCTTGTCCAACAATTTCGCAAACTCGGCTTGCCCGAGCTCTTTTTGCCGACGGTCAAAAGCAAAGCCAAAGCTGTCGAGCAATGATCGACCGTTTTGCTTGTAGACGTAACGCGGCTTTGGATAGCTGCCTACAATTGATGTCAGAACCTTGTCTTGTGCTCGGATTGCCATAGTGAGTTGGTTACGTGATCAAGCCGTAACACGCGCGTCAAGTCGCTGGCCGCTTGCCTTGTCGAACAGCAGCGCTTCGTGCGGCGGAAAAGCGAGCGCGACACTGTCGTCCTCGCGGTGACGCGCCTCGGCGCCCGCCTCGAGGAAGCGCACCAGACCTAACGGACTCTCAGCGGTATAGAGCACTTCGCGCCCCATCGGCTCGGCGGCGATGATGCGAGCCGGTGTCCCCGCCGACTCGACGCGCAAGCTCTCCGGACGGATCCCGAGCACGACGCTGCCCGCTGCCGAGCCCGCGAGCGGCAGCTTCGCCTCGTGCACGCTCAGCGTGCCCGCTTCCGTGTGGCCGTCGAACAGATTGATCGGCGGCGAGCCGACGAAGGTCGCGACGAACAGCGTGTGCGGCCGCTCGTAGAGCTCCTTGGCGGTGCCGACTTGCTCGACGCGACCGGCATTCATGACGACGATGCGGTCGGCCATCGTCGTCGCCTCGATCTGATCGTGCGTCACCAGAATCGTGGTCACGCCGAGCTCGCGCTGCACGCGCCGGATTTCGGTACGCATCGACAAGCGCAACGAAGCATCGAGGTTCGACAGCGGCTCGTCGAGCAGCAACAGATGCGGCCGCTTGACCAGCGCACGGGCGAGCGCCACGCGTTGCTGCTGGCCGCCGGAGAGCTGGCTCGGACGCCGGTCGAGCAACGGGTCGATGTGAACGAGCGCGGCGGTCTCGCGGGCGCGCCGCTCGGCTTCGCCGCGTTCGACTTTCTTGAAGCGCAGCGGAAACATCACGTTCTCGAGCACGCTCATGTTCGGATAGAGCGCGTAGGACTGGAACACGATGCCGACGTTGCGATCGCGCGCCTCGACGTCGTTCACCCGCGCGCCGTCGAAGGCGATCTCGCCGGCGGTCGGGCTGTAGATGCCGGCGAGCATCAGGAGCGTCGTCGACTTGCCGCAACCCGACGGCCCCAGCACGGCGATGAACGCGCCATCCTCGATCGACAGGTCCACACCCGACACCGCGGCGGCCCCCGCCCATTGCTTGCGCAGATTCTTGAGCTCGATACGCGCCATCGTTTACCCCCGGATGCCGCCGATCGTCATCTGCGTCAGATATTTCTGGCAGAAGACGTACAGCAGAAGACTTGGCACGACATAGAAGACCGACACGGCGGCGACGATGCCGTAGTCGACGCCCATGATGTCGTCCGAGACCCAGAACAGATACAGGCTCATGACCCAGTTCTTGTTCTCGATGAGCAAGGTCCGCACGAAGATGTACTCCTCCCACGCACGGATGAACGCGAACACCGCGACCGCGATCAGCCCCGCGCGCACCTGCGGCAGCACGACCATGCGGAACGCCTGGCGGCGCGTCGCGCCGTCGGTCATCGCGCTCATCTCGATGTCCCACGGCACGCCGTCGAAGAAGCCTTTGAGCACGAAGACGTAGAACGGCAGCTCGATCGTCGCCAGCACGAAGATGACGCCCGCAATCGTGTCGAGCAGGCCGACCCAGTGCAGGATCAGGAAGATCGGGATGATCAGCGTCATCGCCGGAAACGCGTGCAGCACGAGCATGCCCTGGAGGAACGCTTCGCGCCCGCGAAACGCGAAGCGCGAGATGTAATAGCCGGCCAGTGACGCGACGGTGAGGATGATTACGGTTTGCGACAGCGCGAGCGCGAGCGAATTGCGAAACGCCGTCCACACCGATGGAAACTGGCCGCCCGCGGTCGCCTTCGAGCGAATTTCCTCGATGATGTTGGTACGCCACAGGAAGCGATAATTGGCAACGTGGAGCTGTCCGCCGACGAGCGCGGCGAGCAGGGCGCCGACCGTGACGAGCAACAGCGCGCCGGCGACGAGCCGCACACGCGGCGACGGCGCCAGCAGATGCACGACGCTGTAGATCAAGACGGCCGGCACGATCACCGCGCAGGCGGTCCACAGCACCTGCGTCGACACGCCGCCGCTGCGTGCGGTGAACGAAATCACCACCATCCAGAAGTAGGGCAGGATGATCGGCACCGAGACGATCAGCAGGAACGCGAGCAGCGCCGACTGTCCGGCGGCGCGCTTCAATCGCGCGCGTTTTGCCAGCGCGGGCCAGTCCTGGCGCGTTGCCGCGCCGGCCCCGGTTTCGAGTGCGTCGACCAGCATCAGTGCACCTCGATGCGGGGCGCCTGCAGCAGCCGCCGCATGTCCATCAGCCGCCACATCGCGAGCGCGGCGACCACGCCGATCACGATCAGGATCAGCGACAGCGCGGCACCGTACGCGTACTGCCCGTTCTCGAACGCGCGCCGGTACGCGTACAACGAGAAGACCGTCGTGTCGTAGAACGGCCCGCCGCCGGTGATCAGCAGGATGTATTCGAAGCTCACCAGCAGCGACAGCGTCTGATGGATCGTCATGTACGAGATCGGCCAGCGCAGCGCCGGGAAGACGATATGGCGGACGATCGAAAGCGCTCCGGCGCCGTCGGCCCGCGCGGCGTGGAACAGATGCTCGGGAATCGAGCGGATTGCCGAGGTGAAGATGATCATGCCGAGCGACGCGCCGATGAAGCCGTTGGCCACAATGATGATCAGCAGCGGCTGATTGTTGCGCAGGTCGAGAGGGGGCATCCCGAGCACGTGGACCAGGATCTGGTTCAGCAAGCCGCGCTCGTTGGGATCGATCACCCAGAGCCACAGCAGCGCATAGACCACCGATGGGCTCATGCGCGGCAGCAGCCAGACCGCGCGGAAGAAGGCGCCGAGTCCCCGCGGTACGGCGGTGGTCACCAGCGCGAGCAGGAGCGCGAACGTGACGTTGAAGATGCTCAGCGTGGAGAGCACGAAGATCGCGGTGATCCCGAGCGAGGTGAGCAGGCGCGTGTCTCGCGTCGCCATGCGCGCGAAATTGTCCAGCGTCAGCGTCGTGACCGCGAGCGTGCGGTCCATGTCGGTGAACGCCAGCACGACATCGACGATCACCGGCGCAATGAAGAAGCAGCCGAGCAGCAACAGTGCCGGCCCGAGGAACAGCCAGAAATTGGCGCGCTGCCGGCGGATCTGCGCTCGCGCGAAGTCGGACATGGTGACGTCTGTCACGTCGTCCCCGCAAAGCCTGCCCCCGCATGTTGTAGGCGGGGGGCGGGGATCCAGTGGCGTTCAGTGCAAGACACTGGATTCCCGCTTTCGCGGGAATGACGAATGTCTTGTCAGTTGCGGATGATCACGTCCTTGCCGAGCTCGTTCTCGAGCTCGCCGATGACGAAGTCGGTCGCCGCCTGCGCCGTGAGCCGCCCGGTCTCCACACCCTGGATCCCCTTGAAGATGATCGAGTTGTATTGGCCGATCTTCGGGTGGTTCGGCATGAAGGTCGCATGCTTCAGCATCGGCGTCGCCGCAACGAGCGCCCAGCCCTTTTCGACCACCTCAGGCATCGCCTGCTCGCCGTAGTTGATCGGCGTGTGATTGGTCGATACCGCATGGCGCATGTTCGGGATCGGCTGACTCGCCAAGCCTACGATGTACGCGGCGAGCTCCTTGTTCTTCGACTTGGCCGACACCGCGTACACGATCGGATGCGACAGGTTCGTGGGCTTGCCGCCCTTCTTGCCGGCCGGCGCGTTGATCCACGTGTACTTGCGGAAGTAGTCGTCCTTGCCGGTCATCTTGAAGGCTTTCATCTGATCGGTGACGCGCCACACGCCGTGGAAGAACACCAGCGCTTCTTCGCCGCCGAACGCCGCCTGCTCGATCACGTCCCACGACATCGACGTGTTGGTCGAAGGAATCGCCTTTTTGTCGACGCAGTACTTGACCCACGTGTAGAAGTCGCGCAGCCCCGACTTCGACGCCTGCAGCTTGGCCGACTGCTTGTCGTACGGATCGACGCCGAACGCTTCGGTGATCATCTGAAAGTCGGGCCCGGCGTTCGGGCGGTGCAGGATGCCGTACTTGACGACGCCTTTCTGGACCGCCTGTCCGGCGAGGTCGCACAGGTCATATTCGGTAAACTCGCCCGCATCGACCCTCGCAGGCAGCGCCGCGATTTCCTTGTCCGTCTTGCCGAGCTTGCGCAGCTTGTCGTTGTTCAGGAAATACATGCGCACTTCGGAATCCTGCGGCACGCCATAGCGCGCGCCCTTGTACGTGACCGACTGCCAAAGCGGGGCGATGATGTCGCCGTAGAGCTCCGGATTCTTCGTGATGTGGTCCTCGAGATTGAGCGCGTAGCCGGCCTCGGCGAAGGCACCGGTCCATTCATGGGCGAGCACGAAGATATCGGGTCCCTTGTCGACCGCGAATGCCTTCAACAGATCGAGCGCATCGTCGTCGTAGCCTTTGGCGTTGGTCTCGTTCAGCTCGATCTTGACCCGCTTGTCGCTGTTGATGGCGGCCAGCATCTTGTTCAGCGTGTCGCCGGCGGCGACGATGCTGCCGGCGCGCAGCGGTCCGGAGCGGTCGGCGCGCGACCACAGCTTGATCACGACGTCCTCGGCAAATACGGGTTGCACCACGGCGCCGAGCAGCGTGCCGGCAAGCATTCCGGCGATGGCAAGCTTCCAGTTCATGACTTTCCTCCTCATCGGTCGTCGCATTGGGCGCCACGGATTCGATAATCCGATACTCAGCTTTCTTCTTGACGCGTTGATTGCATACCGCTGACAACTCGTTCCGGCGACGCATCGCGTGACGCGCCGCTTCGCTGCGTGCCCGACGCGGCACGGTGCGCATCCACGATGCGCCGCAGGACCGCAGGCGTGTTGGTGCAGATCGCGTCGGGTTCGAGCGCCACCAACGCGCGTAGCTCGTCTTCGCGCTCCTCGTGCCAGAGCGTGATCGCCAACCCGGCGCGGCGCAGCCGGTCGACCGTCGCGTAGTCGAGTAAACGATGCGGCCGCGGGGCACGCCTTTCCCAGCAGAGGTGCACGCCGTCGACGCGAAACGCGGCGGCAAGGCGGGCGAGCTCGTCGGGTCCCGCAACGCTGCCCATCATGAAAGAGGTTCGCAGGTTGGGCGCGGTTGCCTTGACGGCGGCAAGCGCCGGCCCATGGAAGCTGCCGACCACGATCCGCTCGCGCTGCGCGCTTGCGGCAATCATCTGCGCCACCGGCTCGGCGGCATCGGCGTCCTTGATCTCGACCAGCAAATCGATCGGGGCGCGCTCGACGAATGTCAGCAGGTCAGCGAGGAGGACGGTGCCGGGCGCTCTCGCCTCGATCTCGGCCAGGCACAGATCGGCCACGAGGCGATTGTCGATCGCGAGATCGTGACGGACGACGATGATGCCGTCGCGAGTTGACTGCACATCGCATTCGATCGCATCCGCACGTTCAACGACGGCCGCCTCGAACGCGGCCCAGCTGTTTTCAGCGTGGCGTGCGCTGCTTCCGCGATGAGCAATCACTTGTAGTCTTCTCATCGCGGCTCCTCGGCGGCCGCGAGGCCGCGCACGGTCGATCGCGCGACCAGTTGCACGGGTACCGTCGTGAGCGCATGCAGCGGTGCGGTGTGCTCCACGCGGCGCCGCAGTACCTCCCTCACGGCGCGGGTCAGCTCGCCGACCGACTGACGGAAAGTCGTGAGGCGGTACGCGCTCCAGCCCGCTTGCGGAATGTCGTCGAAGCCGATCACCGAAAGGTCATCGGGGACGCGGCGGCCGAACTTCGATCGCGCGGCGTCGAGGAAGCCGAGCGCGAGCAGATCCGTGACGCAGAACGCGCCATCGAAGGGCTCTTCCGCGAGCAGCGCCAGTGCCGCCTCCCATCCGCTGCGATAGTCGGTGGGGCCCTGCTGCCAGATGCGCACGGGTACGCCCGCGTTTGCCGCCCGGGTGCGAAATGCGTTGATGCGACCCACGAGGCTCGCGGTGCGTGCCGCGCTCGAGACGACCGCAAGCCGGCGGCAGCCCGCGGCGAGCAGGTGTTCCGCGGCGAGTCGTCCGCCTTCGGCGTGGTCGGCAACAACGGTGTCCACCGCGAGTCCCGGCAACACCTTGTTGACCAGGATCACGGGAACGCCGTTGTTGAGGCACTCCTCGACGATGCGCGCCGGCGGCGTGCCCGTCATCACGACGATCGCGAAGACACGGTACTCGAGCACGCGCGCGATCAATGCGCTCATGTCGCGCTCGGCATTGGCCGCGTTGAGCAGCATGCACTGGAAGCCATCGGCGAGCAGCGCGCCCGAGAGCGTTGCCAGGAACTCGGCGTGGAAGGGCTGCTGGAGATCGGTACCGACCAGACCGATCACGTTGGAGCGGGCGTTGATCAGGCTCTGCGCGAGTCGGTTGACGCGATACCCGAGATGATCGGCGGCGCGCAGGATGCGCTCGCGCGCTTTGATCGACACGCTGGCGCCCGGAGTGAAGGCGCGGGATACGGCAGAGCGGGAAACGCCGGCGCGCCTTGCGACGTCCGCTGCAGTGACGAATGCCCGACGCGCCGATTGTGGGCCCACGCCGAAACCCCCGGTTTTGCACACGGGTGCAGATCGTAAGCCCTTTGTGCACACGTGTGCAAGTGCCGGCCCATTTCGGCCGAAACGCGGGCGCCGCCCTTTCGATGGGCGTGCCTTCCGGCCGAATCGATCCGCGACCGGATCGGATTATCGGAGGCCGGCCTTTACTCGTGCTTCGAGTTGATCGGCCACGCCATGAAGGTACGTATAGTCCCTGTAGAGATTGCTCAGCATCAATCCCCCTTCGAGGGCCGCGATAATCTCGGCCGCGTGCGCGCGCGCATCGCCCTTCACGAATGCCTGCTGTGTCATGCCTTCCTCGATGACGTGCTGGAAGCAGAGCAACAGCTTCTCCATGGCTTGTGCTGCTGCGCCGCGCAACCGCGATCGAGTATGGTCGGTTTCGATGGCGAGGTTCGCGATCGGACATCCGCCGCGCAGTACGTCATCGAATGGAAGATTTCTGAAAATGGCGATCAACGCAAGAAGCTTTTCCTTCGCGGGCGCGTTGTTCCCGATCACGTCGAGAATGCGCGCTTGCACGCGTCCTACCGCGTACTGGAACGCTTCAAGCGCAAGGTCTTCCAGGCTTTTGAAGTGATGATAAATGCCACCTTTCTTGAGGCCGGTGACGCGCATGATGTCCGACACCGACGTGCTGAGATAGCCGGCGGTATTGAGCAGAGTCGCCGCCTGCTCGAGGATCCGCTGTCGGGTCGCCTTGCTGTCTCGCTTGACCATGCCTCATTCCCTCGCCGCGAGGGATTATATCGACCGACCGGTCGGTCTGCTGCTGTCCGGAAATAGCATGTTCTCCGGCGGAACTCCCAATTTGACCGCTCGGTCTGACGGTGATTCGTACGATCCATGTTGACGGTTTGGGTGCTCCATGATCCCTGCTCGTGCCCTGTTCGGCATCAGCGTTGTCGTCAGCTTCGTGGTTTGGGGGATCATCGCAGCGATGTACGTGTGGCCGGCATTACGCGGCCTGCCGCGTGCGCGCGCGCTGCGCCCGCTACTGCTGTTGCACTCGTTTCGCTTCGTGGGCTTGGCTTTTCTGGTGTCCGGGGTCGTCTCGCCGGACTTGCCGGCTGACTTCGCCCGTCCGGCTGCATATGGAGATCTCGTTACCGCGGCGCTTGCGTTACTCGCGCTCGCGAACCCTCGATCGTGAATCGCGCCGGCGTCCTGCATCGAGCGTTTCTCTTCTGCATCGCGTCGGCAATTGCGTTGTCCGCCAGCTTGGCTTGGCCTCAAGCGCAGGAGCTGCCCGCGATGGTGCGAAACGGGCTGCCTGGCGAAATGCACAAGCGGTTGGATGCGCTCGCCGGCGAGTGGGACGTCGAGAAGACGATCTATATCGCGGGCGGCACACCGGACAAGCCGCTGATCGCGAAAGGGCTCGTTTGCAGCCGGATCTGGATCGCCGAAACAGGAAACCGCCATATGGTGGATGTGACGCAAGGCACGCTCGGTGGAAATCCCTATTACCGGCTGGGCGTGCTCAGCTACTCCACGATGGACAAGCGCTACGAGTGGAACACCGTGGACGCACTGAACACGATGATGATGACCTATAAAGGTGCGCCCGGCAGCGCAACCGTCGGCGGCGACATCGTCATGACGGGCGAATTCACCGATCAGGGCGTGCTCGGGAAACCCTACATCGGCAAGACGATCGGACAGCGCACAACCATCAGAATCGATGCTCCCGAGCGCCATGTCGTGGAGCTGTACTTCACGGCGCCCGGCGAAAAAGAGCGGCTCGTGGATCGCTCGATTTACACACGGCGAAACATCGCGCCCTCGGCGAAGTAAGAATGCCCGATATCCATCCGGCGGAAATCGCCGTCGCGAATGCGCAGCTCATAGGCCGATCGGTGCCGCGCGTCGAAGACGAGCGGCTCCTTCGGGGAAGCAGCCGGTACGTTTCGGACCTGATTGCGAAGTCCGGCGCGCTGCGCGTGAAGGTACTGCGCTCGCCGCACGCCCACGCCCGAATCGTTGCGCTCGACGCAGCCGAAGCTCGCACGCTGCCCGGTGTCGTGCACGTGCTCAGCAGCGACAGCTTGGCGAACATCGGCGATTTGCCGTGCGACTGGATACCACCCGGCATGGACGTCGTGCGTCAGCATCCGGTGCTCGCCCGCGGCTGCGTTCGGTACGCAGGGGAGCCGATCGCGGCGGTCGCAGCGCATACGGCGGAAGCGGCCGACGATGCGGTTGCCGCGATCGCTGTCACGTATGAAAAGCTCGCGGCGGTCGTCGATCAGGAGAGAGCGATCGAGGAGAACGCGCCGCGGGTCCACGACGGCGTTGCGACCAACGTTGCATTCCGATTTCGTCGCGCCGGTGGCGACATTGCGCGCGCTTTCGCCGAAGCCGAGGTTGTCGTTCGCCGCCGTCTCGTCAACAGCCGCGTTACTGCCGCGACACTCGAGGGCCGCGCCGTGCTGTCGGATTTCGATCGCGCGACCGGCCGGCTGACTCATTACACATCGAGTCAACTGCCGCACACCCACGCGCGATCGCTGGGTGAATGCCTCGGCCTGCCGCTTCACAAATTGCGACTCATCGCGCCCGACATTGGCGGCGGCTTTGGCGCCAAGCTCGGCTTTTACGCCGAGGACGTCATCTGTGCGCTGCTGTCGATGCGAACGGGCCGCGCGTGCGCATGGATGGAAGGACGGCGGGAGAGCTTTGTCGCGACCACACATGGACGCGATCAGATCCAATACGCCGAGCTCGCGGCCCGGCGCGACGGGCGAATGATCGGCCTTCGTACGCGCATCGTCGCCGATCTCGGAGCCTACGCGTTGGGCATGGGTCCGGGCGTACCGGCAATCAACACGGGGACTTCCGTCACCGGCCCGTATCGCATTCCGAACGTCGACACTGAAGTGGTCGGCGTCTACACCAACCGCACGCCGACCGGCCCGTACCGCGGCGCCGGCCATCCCGAAGCGACGTTCCTGATCGAGCGAATGGTGGACGAGCTTGCGCGAGAACTCGGAGCAGATCCCGCCGACGTGCGCAGGATGAACTTCGTGACCCCTTCCGCGATGCCCTACAAGTTGCCGACCGGATTGACGCTCGATTCAGGAGACTACGCCGCCAACCTGGATGCAGCATTGGCGCTTGCAGGCTATGCCGAGCTGCGCCGGCAGCAAGCGCGGCTGCGCGCCGAAGGCCGTCATCTCGGGATCGGCCTCGCCGCGTTTTCGGAGGGCTCGAGCGCCGGACCGTCGATCGCGATGGGTGCGATCGGATTCCGGCGAGCCGGCCACGAAAGCGCGCGCGTCGTCGTGCACGCCGATGGGCGAGTGACGGTGTTCTGCGGCACGCAGAGCACCGGTCAGGGTCACGCGACGAGTCTCGCCCAAATCGCGGCCAGCGTCCTCGGCATTGCGCTCGACGACATCGAAGTCGTCGAAGGCGACACGCAATCCGTCCCGTTCGGCACCGGGACCTTCAACTCGCGCTCCATGTCGATCGGCGGCTCGGCAGTGTACGAGGCGTCTCGCAAGATCATGCACAAGGTCAGAGCGATTGCCGCGTACAAGCTGCAGCGGCGCCCGCGCGATCTCAGCTACGAAAGCGCCGTGTTTCGCCCGAAGGTGCACGCCGGCGCGACAGCGTCGATCGCGCATTTCGCGAAGAAGGTCGGGCAAAAGGTCATACCCGTCGTCTTCAAGCGGCAAAGCGGTTTCGAGCTTCCGGTCATGCAACGTGGCGCCGAAGCCGTGAGCTTCGCCGATGTCGCGCGCGAGGCGCACCTCGGCCACGACCTGCCGCTCGGGATGGTGCCCGGTCTGGACGAGACTCACTTTTTCGATCCGAAGGACATTCTCTTCGACTACGGCGCGCATGTCGCCGTGGTCGAGATCGACGCCGAGACGGGGCACATCGCACTGCTGCGTCATATCGTCGTCGACGACGGCGGTCAAATCATCAATCCGCTGCTCGCCGACGGTCAGGTGCATGGCGGGGTGGCGCAAGGCATTGGTCAGGCGCTGATGGAGGCGGTGGTTCACGACGGCAACGGCGAGCCATTGGTTACCGGATTCAGCGACTATGCGATGCCGCACGCGACCGATCTTCCCGCATTTGAAACAGGCCGTACGCAAACCCCGACCAAGATGAACCCGCTCGGCGCGAGAGGTGTCGGCGAGGGCGCCACGATCGGTGCGACACCGGCAGTCATGAACGCCGTTCTGGATGCGCTCGCGCCGCTCGGCGTTACCGAAATCGAGATGCCGATGACGCCGATGCACGTTTGGCAGGCGATCGACGCCGCACGAGAACGTCCGGCCGCCGCGCGAACCGATGCAATGACGAAGGCCATCTATGACCACGCCAGTTACCCGACCTGATCTCTCGTCGAGGCCATTCCGGATGACGACCGAACGCGCGATGGCCGCGCCGCCCCATGTGCTTTTTCGAGCCTGGACGGAACAGTTCGATCGCTGGTTTGCGATACCGGGCACGGTGTTGATGAAGCCGGAAGTCAATGTGCCTTTCTTCTTCGAGACGTTGCACGAGGACGAGCGTCATCCCCATTACGGACGATTCCTCAGGCTCGAGACCGATCGTGTCGTCGAGCTGACATGGCTGAATGCCGCGGGAACCAAAGGCGCTGAGACGGTTGTAACCGTCGAGCTCCTTCCAAGCGGAAGCGGAGCGGAGCTGCAGCTCACCCATGCAGGTCTTCCGGACGAGGAGTCGAGGAAACGACACGAGGAGGCCTGGCCCAAAGTGCTCGAGCAGCTCGATAAAGCCTTCGGCGCGCCGTGATGAGCCGCGGCTTGACCGTGCATTGCAGGAGGTAACACGATGCCCGACGTCTCGATGACGGTGAACGGCCATGACGTGCGCAAAGCGGTCGAGGCACGCACGATGCTCGTCGACTTTCTGAGGGAAACGCTGGGTCTCATCGGCACGCATGTCGGCTGCGACACGACCCAATGCGGCGCCTGTGTCGTGCACGTCAACGGTTTGGCGATCAAGTCGTGCACGATGCTCGCGCTGCAGTGCGATGGCGCGACGGTGATCACGATCGAGGGCTTGGCCGCGGGCGGTGCTGCTCTTCATCCGATGCAGGCGGCGTTCCGTGAGCACCACGCTCTTCAGTGCGGCTATTGCACATCGGGAATGGTGATGATGGCGCTCGACATCGTGCGGCGGTTCGGCGAGCCCGACGAAGCGACGATCCGCGAGCAACTGAAGGGCAGCATCTGCCGCTGCACCGGCTATCACAACATCGTGAAAGCGATTGCCGCGGGCGCGAAGGCGATGGCGGCGTCGCACGAGTGAGCACCGATCGTGCGCGACTTCGTCTACCACCGTCCCACGTCGCTCGACGAAGCGTGCCGACTTGCCGCCGAGGAGGGCGCGATGCTGCTCGCCGGCGGGCAGACGCTGCTGCGGGATATGAAGCGCGGTGGGCATTCGGCAGACCGTCTGATCGACATCAGCGGCATCACTGCGAAGCAGATCGAGCTTCGAGATCGCGCGATCTCGATCGGAGCGGGTGCGACGCACGCCGAAGTCGCCCGCTCGGCGATCGTGCGGGAGCATCTGCCGACGCTGGCGGCCCTCGTCGGCCACATCGGCGACCCTGCCGTCCGCCACAGGGGCACGCTCGGCGGAGCGCTCGCGGCCAACGAACCGGCCGGCGACTATCCTGCGGCCTGCCTTGCGCTCGACGCCGTCGTGCACACGACAATGCGCGACGTCGCGGCGACGGAATTTTTCGTCGGCGAATGTCGAACGCTGCTTGAACCGGGCGAGATCATCATCGGCACAACTTTCGCGATTGCCCGCCGGGCTGCGTATATCAAATTCCTGAATCCGGCAACGCGTTACGCGATGGTCGGCGTTTTCGCCGCGGTCGCAGCAGACGGTGCGCCTCGGGTGGCGGTCACGGGCGCGCATGCGGACGGCGCGTTCCGATGGCGGGAGGCGGAGACAGCGCTTGGCGACGCGTTTGTCGCAGAACAATTGCACGCCGTCCGTCTGTCGCCGGATCGTCTGGTAGAGGACCTGTTCGCGGATGCAAAGTATCGGGCCCACCTTGCGCAGGCGCTGGCACGCCGGGCGGTCGCGCTCGCCGCTGGGCCCGCGCCCGGCGTTATCGTGTTGTCGCAGGGCGCGCCAGCCCGGACCGATAGTCTGCCGCAGCGCATTCTCGCCCAACAAGGTTGAAAGGCTCTGCCATGCTCTTTCTTGTCGAGCTCGATCACGTAGAGTCAGGAATGACGATGACGCCTGAAGCGGGTCGCGCGTTTATCGAGCAATTCATTTTCGCGACGCTTGCGCGTGCCGAACAGCTGGTTGCGGAGAAAAAAATCGTGGCCGGGGGCCCCGTTCTCGGGCGCGTCGCATTGCGTTTCGTCGCAGAAGCGGATTCATTGCAGGACGTCGACCGCATGATCACGAGCTTGCCCCTTTGGCCACTCGCCGAGACACGGGTGACGCCTCTGATGTCGTTCGGTGATCGTCGAACGCACGTGCAGGAGTTGGTGCAACGGCTCACGGCAGTGTCATCGCAGCAAAACCCGTAAAGTAAGTTGCACTCGGGGCTGTGATGGCAAGTCTTCTCGACTGGTTCCGGGGAACGTCGATGCTGCTCACGCGATTTCTGGTCGCAATCACCTTCGGTCTCGCTTTCGTCGCACCTGCGTCGGCCGCCAACGGCCGCTATGCGTCCGTCAACGATCTCAAGATCTATTACGAGATTCAGGGCACCGGCAAGCCACTGGTTCTGCTTCCCGGCGGACTGTGCACGATCGACGTGTGCCTTGGAAAGATCCGGCCGGCGCTCTCCAAGACCTGGAAGACCATCGCCATCGAACAGCAGGTGCACGGCCACGCGGCCGACATCGATCGTCCGCTGACCCACGAGCAGATGGCCGAGGATACGGGGGCGTTGCTTCAACAGCTCGGTATCAAGAATGCGGACTTTGTCGGTTACAGCATCGGCGGCGTCGCGTTGCAGATCGCAATCCGACATCCAGAGCTCGTGCGCAAGCTCGTCGTCATCGGAACGAATTACAGCAACGATGGCTTGATCCCGGGACTGCTCGACAATTTCAGGACGATGAAGCCGGAAGACATACCGAAGCCGTTTCATGACGCCTACGTCAAAGTGGCGCCGCATCCGGAGAAGTGGCCTATTCTGGTGAGCAAGGTGATGAAGATGGGGTTGGACGCCAAGGGCTGGACGCCGGATGAGATGCGATCCGTAAAGGCGCCGACGTTGGTCATGATCGCTGACGCCGATATCGTGCGCCCCGAGCACGCGGTCGAGATGTTCCGCCTGATCCCGCACGCGCAGCTCGCTGTGCTGCCGCTCTCCGACCACTTTGCGGTGATGCAGCGGCCGGCCTGGATCACGTCGATGGTCAAGGCATTCCTCGACGCGCCGACGCCTCAGACCAAATGATCTGCAGGTGCGCTCGCCTGGTCGTGTGCCGCGCCGTGCGCTAAGGCGACGATTTCGCGAGCTCGAGCGCTGCGTCCCGCCAGATACCGGGGGCGTAGCGCAAGGCCCGCGCCTGCGCACGCTTGTCATGCCAAATCCGGACCGGTAGCATCGTCCGTTCAACGGATCGGGCTGCCGCGCGCCACTGGTGCAGGCCCACGGTCCGGCTCGGGTCCACGACCGATCCACAGGAGGAGGCAACATGCGCATCGGCTGGCGTCGCATGGTCTGGTTCGCCCTGTTCGGGGCGCTTCTCGCTGCACCCGCGGCGGCCACCGTCAAGATTGCGTTGATTGATCCGCTTTCGGGAGGCGGGGCGAGCGCCGGCATCGCCGCGCAGAAGCACATCACCTATTTCGTCGACAAGATCAACGCAGCAGGCGGTTTGAACGGCGAGAAGCTGGAGCTCGTCGCGTTCGACAACAAGGTGAGCCCACAGGAATCTCTGATCCTGCTGAAAAAGGCGCTCGATGACGGCGTGCGATACGTGTTCCAGGGCAACGGCAGCTCGGTCGCGCTCGCCATCACGGATGCCGTGCTGAAGTACAACGAGCGCGATCCCGGCAAGGAGGTGCTGTACTTCAACTACGCCGCCATCGACCCTGCGCTCACCAACGAGAAATGCAATTTCTGGCACTTCCGCTTCGATGCCGACGTCGACATGAAGATGGGCGCTGTGACCGACGTGATCGCGAAGCAGCCGCAGATCAAGAGCGTGTACCTGATCAACCAGGACTATTCATTCGGCAAGGCGGTCGCCGTGGCTGCGCGCAAGATGCTCGCGGAAAAGCGGCCGGATATCAAGATCGTCGGCGACGAGCTCCACCCGCTGCAGAAGGTGCAGGATTTCTCTCCCTACGTCGCCAAGATCAAGGCGTCCGGTGCGGACACGGTTGTCACCGGCAACTGGTCGAGCGACATGCTGCTGCTGATCAAAGCCGGCAAGGACGCGGGATTGAAGGTGACGTGGTACACCTACTACGGAGGCGCGCTCGGCGCGCCGAGCGCGATTGGCAGGGATGGCATCGGCGTGGTGAAGCAGGTGAGCGAATACCATGACAACGCGTTGCCGGAACCCGACCCCGACGCCGCGGCGTACATGAAGCGGTTCAATACCAAGGACGACGAATTTGCCTACTATCGCCTCAAGACGGCTTTCGAGTTGTTTTCTGCGGCGGCGAGCAAGGCGAAGTCGAACGATCCCGTCAAGGTCGCGAAGGCGCTCGAGGGCCTCAAGCTCACGTTGAGCGTCGGCGATGTCGAGATGCGCGCCGACAACCACCAGTTGCTGCAGCCGATGTTCGTGTCGACGTTCACCGACAACGTCAAATACGATGTCGAAAAGACCGGCCTCGGCTTCAAGACGGACGCCAAGATCGACGCGAAGAACACCGCGCTGCCCACGACGTGCAAGATGCAGCGGCCGAGCTGATGATCGCGCATCGCCCGGCGCCGCGCGATCGCGCCGTCGGGTCCGCGCCCCGGCAATAAGCGACGCTCCGACGGCGGGCGAACGTGGCCGAGCTCATCACGTTCTCGCTCTTGAACGGCGTGGTCTACGGGCTGCTGCTGTTCATGCTGTCGAGCGGGCTCACGCTGATCTGGAGCATGATGGGCGTGCTGAACTTCGCACACGCCAGCATGTTCATGCTCGGCGCGTACTTTTCCTGGCAAATCGGCAGGTACGTCGGATTCTGGCCCGCGCTGGTGATCGCGCCGCTGCTCGTCGGCCTGCTGGGCGCGGCGATCGAACGCTTCGGGTTACGCCACGTGCACAAGCTAGGGCCCGTGGCCGAAATTCTTTTCACCTTCGGTCTTGCCTATGTGATCGCAGAGATCGTGATCATGCTGTGGGGCCGCAACGCGATCGAGAACCGCGTGCCGGCGGTCATCGACTTCGCCGTGTTCTCGCTGTTCGGAACCCGCTACCCGTTCTACAAGGCGTTGATGATGGCGATCTCGATCGGCATGTTCGCCTTCCTTTATCTCGCGTTCAAGCGAACGCGCATCGGCCTGGTCATCCGAGCCTCGCTCACGCATCGGGACATGGTGAGCGCGTTGGGGCACGACGTTCCCCGCATCTACGTGCTCGTGTTCGGAATCGGCAGCGCACTGGCGGGACTCGCGGGCGTCATCGGCGGATTCGCGCTGCTCACCGAGCCCAACATGGCGGCCGCGCTCGGCCCCATCATCTTTGTCGTCGTCGTCGTGGGTGGAATGGGTTCGATTCCCGGCGCGTTGATCGCATCCATGCTGATCGGCATCGTGCAGACCTTCGCCGTTGCGCTGGATTATTCGCTGCTCGACCTGCTGCGCACGGTCGACGTGACCGTGTCGCGAACGTCGATGCTGTACGAGCTTTGCTCGATCAAGGTCGCGCAGGCGGCGCCGATCATTCCGTATCTTCTGCTGGTGCTCATGCTGATCTGGCGTCCGAGCGGAATGATGGGGACGCGCGAGACATGAGCGACACGGGCCGCGCCGTCGCGGCCGAGCCGGCGTTACCCGTCGCGCGTGTGCGCTCGAAGGGTTCCGGCAGGGCGTGGCTCGCCGCGGCGGCAATCGTGCTGGCGCTGCCGTTCATTCCGGGGCTCGATACGAGCTTCGGCCGGTCGCTGTTGAGCCAGATGGCGATTGCAGCGGTATTCGCCCTTTCGTACAACCTGCTGCTTGGCGAGACGGGACTTCTGTCGTTCGGGCACGCCGTGTATTTCGGCCTCGGCGGCTATGCTGCGATCCACCTGATGCGCGCGATCAATGGCGGCGTGCCGATCCCGATGCCGCTGGTGCCGCTCGCCGGCGCAGCGGCGGGGCTCGTGTTCGGGCTGCTGTTCGGATCAGTTACCACGCGTCGCGCCGGCGTGGTCTTCGCGCTCATCTCCCTCGGCATTGGCGAGATGGTGTTCGCAGCCTCGCGCATGTTGCAGCGCCTCTCCGGCGGCGAGGAGGGCATCACCGCCAATCGCACGGCCGGTCCGCACCCGTTCGGAGTCGATCTCACGTCGCAGCTGCAGGTCTATTACGTCATCGTCTTCTGGGCGTTCGCCGCGGCGGCGCTGATGTACGCATTCACCCGCACACCGGTCGGACGTCTGTGCAATGCGGTGCGGGACAACCCCGAACGCGTGGAATTCATCGGTTACAGCACGCAGCGCGTACGCTTCATCGTGTTTTCGATTGCGGCGATGTTCGCAGGGCTCGCCGGCGGCCTGCACGCAATCAACTACGAAATCGTCGCCGCCGACGCAGTCGGTTCCACGCGCTCCGGTGTGGTGCTTCTGATGGTTTACATCGGGGGCCAGGCGAACTATCTCGGGCCGCTCCTTGGCGCGCTCGTGCTCACCTGGCTGCAAGTGAGCCTGAGCGACTATACGACCGCGTGGCAGCTCTACCTCGGCTTGTTTTTCATCGCGATCGTGCTGTTCGCGCCGGGCGGACTCGCGGGGCTGATCCTGATGCATCGGCCGATCGTGCACACACGGGCGTTCCGTGGCGTGCTGAAAGCTTATGCGCTCGCTCTCGTTCCTGGGCTGATCATGACGCTGGGCGCGATTCTGTTGCTGGAGATCAATTATCGATTGTCCACGCAATATGAATCCGGAACGCGATTGCATCTGTTCTGGATGGACATGAATGTGGCATCGCCATGGCCGTGGCTTGCGGCGTTGCTCTTCCTCGCAGGCGGCTTCGTCGCCTTTCGAAGGATGTGGCCCTACGTTGCTGCCGCTTGGCAGCGTGCCGACGACGAAGTCAAAATGGCTCGCGCCGGGGAACGGGTTCGATGACGCCGGCCACGACAGTTGAGAGCGGACGTGCATGCGCGCTGCAGCTGCGCGATGTGCACAAGCGCTTCGGTGCGACCTCGGTCATCCGCGGTGTGACGCTCGAGGTCCTCAAAGGCGAACGGCACGCGATCATCGGTCCCAACGGCGCGGGCAAGTCGACGCTTTTCAATCTCGTCAGCGGGCGGTTTTCGCCGACGAGCGGATCGATTCGACTCGACGGCGCGGAGATCGCCGGAGCCTCGCCGCACGCAATCTATCGTCGCGGGCTCGCGCGCAGTTTCCAGGTGACGAACATCTTCCCCGGCTTGAGCGTCTTCGAGAACATTCGCTGCAGCGCACTCTGGTCGCTCGGTTGCGGCTACAATTTCTGGCGCGGCATTGGCCGGCTGCGCGATATCAACGAACGAGCCGAAAGAACGCTCGAGCAGATTCGATTGACCGCGCGGCGCAACACGCCTGCGGGCGTCTTGACCTATGCCGAGCAGCGCGCGCTCGAGATCGGAATCACGATCGCCGGGAATGCCGAGATCATCATGCTCGATGAGCCGACCGCGGGAATGAGCCGCAGCGAAACCGAGAACGCCGTTGCGCTGATCCGCTCGGTGTGCCAGGACAAGACACTGGTCATCGTCGAGCATGACATGAGCGTCGTGTTCGATCTCGCCGACCGCATTTCGGCGCTGGTGTACGGCGAGATCATCGCCACGGACACGCCGGGGCGGATTCGCGAGAACGCGGCCGTCCAGGCCGCCTACCTGGGGACGGTCGAGCATGCTTGAAGTCGACGACCTGCACGCCTATTACGGCAAGAGCCACATCCTGCAGGGCGTGAGCTTTCGCGTCGCAGCGGGGGAGATCGTCAGCCTGCTCGGGCGCAACGGCGCGGGCCGCTCGACGACGATCAAGACGATCATGGGCCAGGTGCCGCCGGTGGGAAGCATCCGTTTCAAGGGCGAGCGCATCGACGGCCTCAAGCCGCACCAGGTCGCGCACAGAGGGCTCGGTTACGTGCCCGAGGACCGCGCGATCTTTCCCGGACTCACCGTGCGCGAGAACCTGCTGCTCGGACAAAAATCCGGGCAAACGAAGCCGCGGTGGTTGATGGACGATGTGTTCGCGCTGTTTCCGCGGCTGCGCGAACGCGCGGATGCGCCAGGCGCCGTGCTTTCGGGCGGCGAGCAGCAGATGTTGACGATCTGTCGCACGATGATGGGCGACCCGCAGCTCATCATGGTCGACGAGCCGACCGAAGGTCTCGCTCCCGCGCTGGTGCAGATCGTCCGCGAATTGCTGCAGACGATTGCCGCTCGCGGCGTGTCCATCCTGCTCGTCGAGCAGAAGCTCACCATCGCGCTGAACATTTCGCATCGCGTCTACGTCATGGGGCATGGAAAGATCGTGTTCGAAGGCACGCCCGATGACGTGCGCGCCAACCACGCGGTGCGCAAAGAGTGGATGGAAGTCTAGGCGCGGGTCGAAACCACGAGGAGCATCGATCATCGGTACGCGCTACGAATTGCAGGGAACGGTCGCCGTCGTCACGCTGGACGACCCGCCGGTAAACTGCCTGGGCTTCGATGTGCGCAAGGGCATCGTCGAGGGCATCGAGCGCGCGCGGGCCGACGCGAGCGTCGAGGCGATCGTGCTGATCGGCGCCGGAAACACGTTTTCGGCCGGCGCCGACATTCGCGAGTTCAACACGCCGAAGGCGACTGCCGAGCCTGCGCTGCGGACCGTCATTCGCATCGTCGAAGAAAGCAGCAAGCCGGTCACAGCGGCGATCGGCGGCATTTGCGTAGGCGGCGGGCTGGAATTGGCGCTGGGATGTCACTTCCGCGTCGCACGGCACGATGCGACCGTCGCGTTGCCCGAGGTCAAGCTCGGCCTCATTCCAGGCGCGGGCGGGACGCAGCGATTGCCGCGCGCAATCGGCGTGGAAGCGGCGGTCAACATGATCGTGTCGGGCGCGAGCGTGACTGCCGGAAAATTCGCCGGTACCGCGTTGTTCGACGCGCTGATCGAGGACGACCTGCTCGACGGCGCGCTCGCCTTTGCACGGAGTGCCGGGCGCCGGGCGCAAAAGCGGTTGCGCGACATGAAGATCGATTTCCCCGAGGCCGAAGCTTTTTTCCAGTTCGCGCGCAACATCGTCGGCCCCGCAAACCGGAATCTTCCTGCTCCGCTCAAATGCATCGACGCGGTCGCCGCCGCGGTTTCCCGACCGTTCGACGAGGGCTTGCAGCTCGAGCGCGACATCTTTGTGCAGCTGATGCAGTCGACTCAATCGCGAGCGCTGCGGCACGCCTTCTTCGCGGAACGCGCGGCTGCAAAGATTCCCGATGTCCGCGACGACACTCCCGCCCGGACGATTGGGAGCGTGGCGGTCATCGGCGCCGGCACGATGGGCGGCGGCATCGCGATGAACTTCCTCGCGGCCGGCATCCCGGTCACGATGCTCGAAGCGAAGGCGGACGCGCTCGACAAAGGCGTGGCGACGATCCGCAGCAACTTCGAGGCCTCGCGCAAGAAGGGCAAGCTCGCCGCCGAACGTTTGCAGCAGGCGATGGTGCTGCTCAAGCCAACGCTTTCCTACGACGACATTCAGTCCGCCGACCTGGTGATCGAGGCGGTGTTCGAGGACATGACTGTCAAGCAGGACGTTTTTCGCAAGCTCGACGCGGTGATGAAGGAGGGTGCGATTCTCGCCACGAACACGTCGACGCTCGATGTCGACCGGATCGCGTCGGTGACCCGACGCCCGCAGGACGTGCTCGGAATGCACTTCTTCAGCCCGGCGAACGTCATGAAGCTGCTGGAGCTCGTCCGCGCGGACCGTACCGGTTCCGACGTTCTGATCACGGCAATGCGGCTCGCACGGAAAATCGGAAAGACCGCGGTGGTATCGCGCGTCTGCGATGGCTTCATCGGCAACCGCATGCTGGAGCAGTATCTGCGCCAGGCGTTCTTCCTGCTGGAGGAGGGCGCTTCGCCGAAGCAGGTCGACGGCGCGCTCGAAGCGTTCGGCATGGCGATGGGCCCGTTTCGCATGAGCGACCTTGCGGGCAACGACATCGGCTGGCACATCCGCAAGCGCCGCTATGTTGAGCGGCCGCATGTCGTCTACTCGCGCATCGCCGACCGTTTGTGCGAGCTCGGCCGCTTCGGCCAAAAGGTCGGCGTGGGCTGGTATCGGTACGAGTCGGGAAGCCGCAACGCAATTGCCGACCCGATCGTGGACGAGATGATCGCCACGTACCGCGCCGAGCACGGCATGACGCCGCGCAAGATCGAGGCGACCGAGATCGTCGAGCGGTGCATCTACGCGCTCGTCAACGAAGCTGCGCGTCTGCTCGACGAAGGCATCGCCCAACGGGCGTCCGACATCGACGTCGTGTACCTCACGGGTTACGGCTTTCCGCGCTATCGCGGCGGGCCGCTCTTCCACGCCGACACGATCGGGCTGTACAAC